>Ga0182738_1000047_pt1 | contig 239817 bp, 193 predicted proteins | sample eDN5th30CBELigMG_FD_128876 | JGI IMG/M metagenome (GOLD analysis project Ga0182738, IMG submission 128876) | Enriched Miracle-Growth compost microbial communities from Emeryville, California, USA - eDNA 5th pass 30_C BE-Lig MG (version 2)... ...
AACTTCTCGGTGGTTTCCGGATTGCGGGCCTGGGCCTGATACAGCTCGGCGCCTTCCAGCAGCACCTTCTTCAGGCCGAAGACCACCGGGCTGTGCGGATCTTCCGCCGTTTCGCAGCGGGCGTGGTGCTTGCGGTGCACGGCCACCCACTCCTTGGTGACGATGCCGGAGGTCATCCACAGCCAGAAGCGGAAAAAGTGCCGCAGGGCCGGGTGCAGATCGAGGCTGCGGTGGGTGGCGTCACGGTGCAGGTACAGCGTTACGCCCATGAAAGTGACCTGGATCAGCAGGAAGGTCACCAGCACGTAACCCCAGAAGTCGAGGTTGAGAATTCCGTAGAGAAAATCCAGATTCACGGCGGGCCCTTGAGCGTTTCGAATTAAGGAAAATCGGGCAGACACGGACTATAACGGACGTATTCCGAGCGTACAAATGAGCAAATCCCTGCTCCGTACGTACGCGACGCGTCCTTTGGCCCGCGGCTGCCCATACTGTGATGGCAATCTCAGCGCTTTCAATCGGCCGGATCGACCTGGCGGCCGCCGCCCGTTCAGGCTTCGCCTCATAGCCCGTTTCACCACCGCACCCCCATGCCCGAGCTTCCCGAAGTCGAAACCACGCGCCGCGGCATCGAGCCGTCCGTCGTCTCCCGAGTCATCAGCCAGATCGTCGTGCGAGAGCCACGCTTGCGCTGGCGCGTGCCCAAGGAGCTGCCGACGGAAGCGGCAGGACAGCACATCCGGGAGCTGCGGCGGCGCGCCAAGTACCTGCTTTTCGATCTGGAGCGCGGCACGATGATTCTGCATCTCGGCATGTCAGGGAGCCTGCGCGTCATGCCGGCGACCACGGCCCCGGCCACGCACGATCACGTCGATATCGTGCTCGATTCGGGCCTATGCCTGCGTTTCAACGACCCGCGCCGCTTCGGCAGCCTGCTTTGGACCACCGACGACCCGCTGGCACATCCGTTGCTGAGATCGCTGGCGCCCGAGCCGCTGTCGGACGAGTTCGACGCCGACTATCTCGTGCGGGCCGCCAAGGGCCGCAGCGTGGCAATCAAGCAACTGCTGATGAACAGCCAGGTGGTGGTGGGCGTGGGCAACATCTACGCCAGCGAGGCCCTGTTTCACGCAGGCATCCGACCGCGGCGCAGCGCCGCGCGTATCAAGCGCAGCGAGTTCGAAGCCTTGGTGAAATCGATCAAGCAGGTGTTGCGCGCTGCGATCCGCGAAGGCGGCACCACGCTGCGCGACTACGTGAATCCGCAAGGCATGCCGGGGTATTTCCGGCAGAAATTGTTCGTCTACGAGCGCACCGGCGAGCCCTGCCGCGTCTGCAAGACGCCGGTGCGGCATTTGGTGCAGGGACAACGCTCGACCTATTTCTGTCCGAGTTGCCAGCGCTGACGCCGGCTACCCCGACAAACAACCGTCATTCCCGCGCAAGCGGGAATCCATCCAGGTCAGCAAGATGGACTCCCGCTTGCGCGGGAGTGACGAGAAAAACAGGCGGGATATCCCCGCGACTAGTAAACGACGCCGACGCCCACGCCGCGCGGATCCGACACGGCTTTCACTTCACCGGTCTTGTAGTCCCAGGTCACGATCTGCATGTTGCCGGGCTGGCGCGATTCGCGCAGCTTCTGGCCGTACTTCTGCAGCGTCGCCTGTTCTTCGGGGGTGAACGCGCCCGGCTCGAACGACAGCATGTCGGGCAGGTACTGGTGGTGATAGCGCCCTTTCTTGATGAACTGCTCGGCAGGCATGCCGTCGAGCCAGTCGAGCGTCGCCAGCAGCACCATGCCCATGATGTAGCTGCCGCCGGGCGTGCCGAGGATCATCACCCCATCGGGCTTCTCGACGAAGGTCGGCGTCATGCTGGACAGGGGCCGCTTGCCTGGCGCAATCGAGTTCGCATCCGCGCCGACCAGGCGGAACCCGTTGGGCACGCCGGGCTTCGCCGCGAAGTCGTCCATCTCGTTGTTCAGCAGCACGCCGGTCCCCGGCACCATCAGGCCCGAGCCGAAGAAGAAATTGATGGACATGGTGCCGGCGACGCGATTGCCCTCGGCGTCGAGCACGGAGAAGTGGGTCGTCTGCTGACCCGGCTCGTGGGCCGTCACGCCAGGCAGCGCATCGCTCGGCGTCGCGCGATCGGTGCGAATGGAAGTGCGCTGCCCCGCCGCGTAGTACGGATTGATCAGTCTTTCGACCGGCACGTTCACGAAGTCGGGATCGCCCAGGTACTCGGCGCGATCGCGATGCACGCGGCGCATCGCCTCGACGACCAGGTGCTTGCGCGTGGCACTGTCGAAGCTTTTCAGATCGAAGCCGGAAAGAATGTTGAGCGCATCGACCAGCCCCACACCCCCGGAGGATGGCGGCGGCGCGGAAATGATTCGTGCGCCGTGATATTCGCCGTAGATGGGCTTGCGCTCCTTGACCTGGTAATTCTCCAGATCCTGCAGCGACCAGATGCCGCCCATGCCGCGCACACCATCCACCATGCGCTTGGCAACGGCCCCTTTGTAGAAGCCATCGCGCCCGTGCTCGGCGATGGCGGTCAGCGTGCGGGCGAGATCCGGCTGCACGATCAGCGTGTTGAGTTCCGGGACTGCTCCGTTGCGCAGAAAGACTTTGGCAGCCGCGCCCTTGTTGAAGGTATTGCGCTTGGCTTCGATGCCACCGCGCAAACGCGCATTCAGGGGGAAGCCTTCGCGTGCCAGGCGGATCGCAGGCTGCATGCTGACCTTGAGCGGCAGCTTGCCGTACTTCTCGGCAAGGTGCGCGAATCCAGCCGGCTCACCGGGAACTCCCGCTGCCAGCGCCGAATTCGTCGACAGGCCCGGCACGACGTTGCCCTGCTTGTCGAGAAACATGTCGTGCGACGCTGCGGCTGGCGCCACTTCGCGCGCATCGACCATGGTTTCGAAGCCATCGGAAGCCCGATGCAGCAACCAGAATCCGCCGCCGCCGAGGCCTGAGCTGCTCGACTCCACTACCGCCAGCGCCGCGCTCACGGCCACCGCAGCGTCGAACGCATTGCCGCCCTGTTTGAGAATTTCGAGCCCGGCCTGCGTCGCCAACGGATGTGCGCTGGCAATACCGGCTTTGGCGGGTTTCGCTGGCGCGTCGGCATAGAGCGCCAGTGGCCAGGCAATGAACGCAACGAGGATCAGGCGCGGCAGCGCGCGCAGCGAAATGGTCTTCATGACGGAAAGCGCAACCGATGAAAGTGAGAATTACTGGCCGCGACGCCGCTCCCCGTCGGGGGTTCCCCCCTTCGGGGATTCCGAGGCATCACCGTGGCGTCGCGCCCAGGCCTGCTTGAGTGCCGCTTCGACCGTGGGATGCACGAACTTGGCGACGTTACCACCCAGTCCGGCGATTTCACGCACCAAGGTCGAGGAAATGAAGTTGAACTGCTCGGTCGGCGTCAGGAACACGTAGTCGACCTTGTCGCTCAGGTGGCGGCTCATGGTCGCCAGCTGGAACTCGAACTCGAAGTCGGACACGGCACGTAGCCCGCGAACCACCACACGCAGCCCGTGCTGGCGTGCGAAATCCACCGTGAGGCCGGCGTAGCCCGTCACTTCCACATTGCTGATATCCGACAGCACGGCACGAGCCAGCTCGACGCGTTCATCGAGAGTGAACAACGGCGCCTTGCCCGGATTGGCGGCAACCGCTACCACCACGCGCTCGAAAATATCCGCCGCACGACGCACCAAGTCGTAATGACCGTTGGTGATGGGGTCGAACGTACCGGGATACATGGCACCGGGCATGATGGAGTCCTCTGCGAGTCTTCTTAAGGCGAGCGCAGCAAATGATAGCCCACTTGGCCGGCGCGCTTGGCGCGATGCACCGACCAGCCCGCGGGCAGCGCCGGCAACGGCTGATCGGCTGCAGATTCCAGATAAATGCAGGCCTGCGGCGCGAGCCAGCCGCGTGCAGCCAGCTTGTCGCAGACATCCTGCAACAATCCGGAGGCATAGGGCGGATCGAGAAAGACGATATCGAAGGGCTGAGACGCACCGTCGAGATATTTCAGCGCATCCACGCGGTGGATCTCGGCCTGCGATGCATCCAGGCGCTGCAACGTCTCTTCGAGATGTCGCGCCACGCGCGGCTCACTCTCGACGAAAGCGACATGGCCTGCGCCTCGCGACAACGCTTCGATTCCCAGCGCACCGCTGCCGGCGAACAGGTCGAGACAGCGGGCATCGGCGATCAGCGGCTGCAACCAGTTGAACAATGTCTCGCGCACACGATCGGGTGACGGCCGTAGCGCCGCCACCGGCGGAAACGTAATGGAGATGCCGCGCCAGCGCCCGCCGATGATCCGCAGCCGATTCGACATGGATTTGCCGACGGACGCGGCCGACTCCTGACTGGAGGAGCTGCGAGCGGATCGGGGGGCGCGGGTGCGGGTCATAGGCGCTCGAAGGACGTCGAGGCGATTCATCATGTCGGGTTGGCGCAGCGCCTACAAGATCGAAGTGTTATCGATGTCGGGCCTGCAGGTATTTGCGCGCGCGATAAGGCGGCAGGCCGGGAGGCTCCTGCTAGAATCGCCGCCCTTCCTCCCAGCTTCGAGTGTGACCCAGCGATGTTCGGCTTCAGATCGAAAGCCACCGACAAGGCCGCCGATACCGCCAAGGCCGACAAGCCCGGCCTGCTGCAGCGGCTGCGCGCCCGGCTCAATCGCGGCGACTCCTGGCTGACCTACGATCTGGCAAACCTGCTGCCGGGCGGCCGCATCGACGAGAACGTGCTCGATGAGCTGGAGACGCGCCTGATTACGGCCGACGTCGGCGTCGAAACCACGGAACGCATCCTTGGCGGGCTGCGCAAACAGGTAGCGCGCAAGGAACTGGGAAATCTGGACGCACTGCTCGAGGCACTGCGCAATGAGCTGCTGGCAGTCCTGAAGCCCGCGCAGGTGCCGCTGACGATCGATCGCAATGTCTCACCGTTCGCCATCCTGGTCGTCGGCGTCAACGGCGCCGGCAAGACCACCTCCATCGGCAAGCTCGCGCGGCGTCTCAAGGACGCCGACATGAAGGTCATGCTCGCCGCCGGCGATACATTCCGCGCCGCGGCTGTGGAGCAGCTGCAAATCTGGGGCGAACGCAATGGCGTGCCGGTGATCGCACAGGCGGCCGGCAGCGATCCCGCAGCGGTGGCATTCGACGGCATCCAAGCCGCCAAGGCGCGCGGTGTCGATGTGCTGCTGGCAGACACCGCGGGGCGATTGCACACGCAATCGAACCTGATGGAAGAGCTCAAGAAGGTGAAGCGCGTGATGGGCCGCGTCGATCCGACCGCGCCGCACGAAGTTCTGCTGGTACTCGACGCCAGCCAGGGACAAAATGCCTTGCAGCAGGCGCGCCTGTTCAATGAAGCGCTCGGTGTCAGCGGCGTGGTGCTGACCAAGCTGGACGGCACCGCCAAGGGCGGCATCGTGCTCGCCATCGCCAGCGAGCTGAAGATCCCGATCCGCTTCATCGGCACCGGCGAGAGCGCGGAGGACTTCGACGAGTTCGATGCCGAAGTATTCGTCGACGCTTTGTTGAAGCGCGACGCCTGATGCGCCGTATCGCAGCCACCATCCAAGAGTAATGATCCGCTTCGATCACGTCTTCAAACGCTATCCGAACGGTCGCGAGGCCCTGAGCGACCTGTCGCTGGAACTGGCCGCCGGCGAGATCGCGTTTCTCACCGGCCATTCCGGCGCGGGCAAATCGAGCCTGCTGAAGCTGATCGCGCTGATCGAGCGCCCCACGCGCGGCCAGCTCATCGTCAACGGCCAGAACGTCGCTGGCGTGTCGCGTTCGAAGGTGCCGGCGTTCCGTCGCCAGATCGGCATCGTGTTCCAGGATCACAAGCTGCTGTCCGACCGGACCATTTTCGACAACGTGGCGCTGCCGCTCATCATCGCCGGCGTGGGCACGAAGGAAATCGGCAAGCGCGTGCGCGCCGCATTGGACCAGGTCGGCCTGCTTGGCCGCGAGCAAAGTCAGCCGCTCGAACTCTCCACCGGCGAGCAGCAACGCGTCGGCATTGCACGCGCCGTCGTCAGTAAGCCGGCACTCCTGATCGCGGATGAGCCCACCGGCAACCTGGACCCGGACCTGTCGGTGGAAGTGATGAACATTTTCCGTCGCTTCAACGAAGTCGGCGTGACCGTGCTGATCGCCAGCCATGACGTGCTGCTGCTGGAGCGCTTTCCGGTGCGTCGTATACGGCTGGAGGGAGGCCGGATCGTCGAAGCCGGTTCCGCCAGGACGGCGGCCGCTGCGCCCGAGCCGAAGCTGCTCGATCCCAGCAAGCTGGTCGGGCTCGAAGGGCAACCGTCATGACCGCCTGGATCACGCGGCACCTGCAAACGCTGATCGGTGCGCTCGGCCGACTGTCGCAGCACAAGCTCGCGACCTTCCTGACCACGTTGGTGATCGGAATCGCGCTGGCACTGCCGGCCTGCCTGCACCTGCTGATCGCAAACGCGCAAACGGCCACCGGGAATTGGAATCGCGCGGTCGACGTGTCGGTGTATTTCAAGATGCCGACGTCGGTCGACGAGGCCACGCGCGTAGCCGAGCGCTTGCGGCAGCGACGCGACGTTGCGGAGGTGGACCTCGTCACTGCCGACGACGCGCTGAAGGAATTTCGCCGTGAATCGGGCTTCGGCGCTGCCATCGACGCGCTGACCAGCAATCCGCTGCCGCACGCGCTGGTAGTGCGCCCGAAAGGTGAGTACGCGACGGCGGCGCACCTGGAAGAGCTGGCCGGCGACATCCGCGGTCTGCCTTCGGTCGAGCTCGTTCAGCTCGATACGGCCTGGGTCAACCGCCTGCAGGCCATTCTGGAAGCGGTCCGCCGCGGCATCGTGCTGACGGCAGCCTTCCTGGCGCTCGGCGTCATGGCCATCGTCGGCAATACCATCCGGCTGGACATCCAGAACCGGCGGGCGGAAATCGAGGTCACCAAGCTGGTCGGCGGCAGCAATGCCTTCGTGCGTCGGCCGTTCCTCTACAGCGGCGTCTGGTACGGCATCGGCGGCGCGGTGATCGCCTGGCTGCTCACCGCCGTCGTGGTTGGCGTCCTGCGCGATCCGGTGAGCCGGATTGCCGGGCTCTACGGCAGCGGTTTCCAGATCCAGGGCCTGGCCCCGAAGCCGACGCTGATCCTGCTGGGCGCCGGGATCGTGCTCGGCTGGCTCGGGTCCTACATCGCTGCCAGCCGACATTTGCGGCAGATCGAGCCCAGTTGACGGCGCTTTCCGCGCCGTTCGTCCACGTTCAGAATATACATACAAAATCAATGGGTTAGCGCCCATTGAAGCGCCTGCCAGCGCCCCCATGTCCAGGAACCTTTGCCGGCTTTAGCACTCCAACGACCTGACTGCTAAACTCGACTCGCATCTGGAGGGGAATCTTCGCAATGACAACTGCTACCGCGCTCGTTCGTTCGAATACGGATCTGGTGCTGGCCGGCCCGGTCGGCAGTCTCGATGCCTATATCGAGCGTGTCGCGCGCATCCCGGTGCTCAGCCGGGAAGAGGAGCTCGCGCTGGCGACCCGGTTCCGCAACGACGCCGACCTGAATGCCGCCCGTGAGCTGGTTCTTTCACACCTGCGCTTCGTGGTGCACATCGCCCGCGGCTACAGCGGCTACGGCCTGCCGGTGGGCGACCTGATCCAGGAAGGCAACGTGGGCCTGATGAAGGCCGTGAAGCGCTTCGATCCGACCGTGGGCGTGCGGCTGGTGTCTTTCGCCGTGCACTGGATCCGCGCCGAGATTCATGAATACGTGCTGCGCAACTGGCGCCTGGTCAAGATCGCGACCACCAAGGCGCAGCGCAAGCTGTTCTTCAACCTGCGCAAGTCCAAGAAGAACCTGGGCTGGCTGTCAGGCAGCGAGACGCAGGCGATCGCCAAGGAGCTGGGGGTGTCCCCGGCCGAAGTCACCGACATGGAGCAGCGGCTGAGCTCGCGCGACCTGTCGTTCGACCCGGCACCGGATGCCGATGACGAGGATGGCAGCGCCTACTCGCCGTCTTCGTACCTGCCGCATCCGGAAGCGGATCCGTCAGTCGCGGTCGAACGTGAACAGTGGGAAGACGACACCACGGAACGCCTGGCGCAGGCGCTGGAAACGCTGGACGACCGCAGCCAGCACATCCTGCGCAGCCGCTGGATGACCGAGCAGAAGGCCACGCTGCACGAGCTGGCCGACAAGTACGGCGTCTCCGCCGAGCGCATCCGCCAGATCGAGGCCAACGCGATCAAGAAGCTGCGCGGCATGGTCAGCGAGCCGGCCGAAGCGTAAGCGCCGGACTGGCAAGGAATCCGTCAAGGAAAAAGGGCCGGCTCGAAATGAGCCGGCCCTTTGTTTTTGCCCGCGTCCTGCGGCATCGGAGTGGCGGGCGCTGCGGCGCCCGCACTCACGTCAGCCCCGCGTAACCGGAACGATCGTCAGCTCCACGCGGCGATTCGCCGCCTTGCCCTGCTCGGTGTCGTTCGAAGCCACCGGCCGGCTTTCGCCGGCGCCCACGGTGATCAGGCGCTTGCTGGAAACGCCGTGGCTGCCGAGATAGCTCGCCACCGACTGCGCGCGACGCTCCGACAGCGCCTGGTTGTACTGGTCGGTGCCGCTGCTGTCGGTGTGACCCGCCACTTCCACCACCGTCTTCTCGTACTCTTTCAGCACCATCGAGACGCCATCGAGCGCGTTGTAGAACTGCGCATTCAGATCCGCGCTGTTCGATGCGAACGTGATGCTGCTCGGCAGGTTCAGCGTGATGTTGTCGCCCATGCGGGTGACGCTGACGCCGGTGCCTTCGAGCTTCTGCCGCAGCTTCGCTTCCTGCACGTCCATGTAGTAACCGACCCCGCCGCCGGCGATCGCACCGACGCCCGCGCCGATCAGTGCGTTCTGCAGCTTGTCGCCCTTGGTGAGCAGACCGACCACCGCACCGGCCGCCGCGCCGATTCCTGCGCCCTTCACCGCCTTGCTGGTTTGCTGTTCGCGCGTGTACGGGTTGATCGTGGTACAGCCGCCGATGAAAGCCACCAGCGCCGCCGCTGCAACCGCCGACTGCCAGCGACCGAGCTGCAGGTTGTGGGACTTCACGAATCGCTCCATAAAAATCTCCTCCTCGATGCGGATAAACCCGCGCAAAGCCTTACCAAAAAGGACTGAATACTTACTGAACTCTCATGACCGCCGGCTCTAGCCAAACGCTACGCTCGCGGCCGCAGCGCGACAACAGCGACGTTCGCTGTGCAGCACTGCTGAATCGGTCGAGCATTCTACGCGAGCACACCATTTCCTTGCGGTATGATCGCGACAGGAGAAATCGCATGTCTGCAAACCCCAACACCGCACAGAAATCCGGCACGCCACAGCTCGACCCCCTCGATCTGTACAACATCCGCTCCATGCTCAGCGAGGAGGAGCGCCTGGTACAGGACTCGGTGGCCAAATACGTCGACGACCAGGTCCTGCCCATCATCGCCGACTGCTTCGAGCACGAGCGCTTTCCGCGCGAGCTGATCAGTGGCGTGGCCGAACTCGGCCTGCTCGGCAGCTCGATCGAAGGCTATGGCTGCGCCGGACTGAACGGCGTTTCGTACGGCCTGATCTGCCAGGAGCTGGAGCGCGGCGATTCCGGTCTGCGCAGCTTCGTATCCGTGCAGTCGAGCCTGTGCATGTATCCGATCTACGCGTTCGGCAGCGAAGAACAGAAACAGCGCTGGTTGCCGCGCATGGCCAAAGGCGAAGTCATCGGCTGCTTCGGTCTGACCGAACCGCACGGCGGCTCCGATCCAGCCAACATGAAGACCCATGCACGCAAGCAGGGCAAGGACTGGGTGCTCAACGGCGCCAAGATGTGGATCACCAACGGCTCGATCGCCGACGTGGCGGTGGTCTGGGCCATGACCGATGCCGGCATTCGCGGCTTCCTGGTCGAGAAGGGTTTCAAGGGCTTCAGCGCCGAGACCATCAAGCACAAGATGAGCCTGCGCGCCTCGATCACTTCCGGTCTGTTCTTCGACAACGTGGTGGTGCCGGAAGAGAACGTCCTGCCCGGTGTCGTCGGCCTGAAAGGCCCGCTGTCCTGCCTGACGCAGGCGCGCTTCGGCATCGCCTGGGGCGTCACTGGCGCGGCACAAGCCTGCCTGGCGCAGGTCATCGACTACACCAAGACGCGCACCATGTTCGGCAAGCCCATCGCCGGCACCCAGGCGATCCAGATCCGTCTGGCCGAGATGGCACGCAAGATCACCACCTCGCAGCTGTTGTCGCTGCAACTGGGCCGGCTGAAGGACGCGGGCCAGATGGTGCCCACGCAGGTGTCGCTCGCCAAGTGGCACAACGCTCGTGCAGCGATCGAAGTCGCGCGCGACGCGCGTGACGTCCTCGGCGGCGCGGGTATCAGCGTCGAGTACGTTCCGATCCGTCACGCGCTGAACCTGGAAAGCGTCATCACCTACGAAGGCACGGAAACCGTGCACCAGTTGACCGTCGGGCGCACGCTCACGGGCATCAACGCGTTCTGATCGTCGCTACGGAAGCGAGCGGATCTCGGCCTGGGCCGACGTCCGCTCGCTTCGAACTTTCGCGATCCCAAGCATTCATTCGTCACTCCCGCGCAGGCGGGAGCCCATCTTGCCGAGTCGGATGGATTCCCGCCTGCGCGGGAATGACCAAGATAATGAGTGGATCGGACACTCCCTAAGGCTCGACGACTTCCATTCTCTGCTCGCCACGTTCCTGATCCACCGCGTGAGCGATACGCATCCGTGGCGGTGAAGCGTGCTGGTCCAGGCGAAACGCCGCATCCCAGCACACGATCAACACCAGCAGCGACGCCCACGCCCAGAACACCTCGAGTCGCGCCCGACTCGCTCGTGAATCACGTCGCACAGCTGCCGCCCGCGGCTGCCGGCTCGAAGCCTTGAACACCGCCTGGAGCTGATTGCCGACACTCATGCCTGTGGGCTCCCATCGATTGGACTATGGGAGGCATTGCAGCGGACGGCGCCGGCAAACCGCCCCGCCGGGCTGACCGGCTGCGGGCGGATTGTGATCAATCGTGGCAGGTGCGTTCGCGGCCGGCGGCGGCGCTACACTGTGTCCGACTCAACGGAAACCCGCCCGCAGGGAACATGAAAAAGCTGATCGCCATCGTCGAAGACGAGCCCGCCATTCGCGACAACTACGCCGCGGCCTTCCAGCGCCACGGCTATTCGGTGCGCACCTATGGCGCGCGCAAGGAAGCCATCGAAGCCTTTCGCGCTCGCCTGCCGGATCTGGCAGTGATCGATGTCGGTTTGCATGACGAGCCTGAAGGCGGATTCGAGCTGTGCCGCGAGCTGCGCTCGATGTCAGCGGAATTGCCGATCATTTTCCTGACGGCCCGCGACAGCGAACTCGATGCGGTCTCCGGGTTGCGACTCGGCGCCGACGACTACCTCACCAAGGATCTCAGCCTCTCGCATCTCATCGCGCGCGTGGTCGCCTTGTTTCGACGCATCGATGCACTGACCCAGCCCTCGAACCGCGACCAGATCGTCACGCGCGGCCAGCTCATGATCGACGCGGCGCGCCTGCACGCAACGTGGCAGGACAAACCACTGGGCCTGACGCTGACGGAGTTCTGGATCGTGCATGCGCTGGCGAAGAATCCCGGGCACGTCAAGAACCGCCAACAGCTGATGGATGCGGCCAGCGTGGTGCTCGACGACAACACCATCACCTCGCACATCAAGCGCATCCGCCGCAAATTCCAGGCCATCGATGCGTCCTTCGATGCGATCGAGACCATGTACGGCATGGGCTACCGCTGGAAGGAAGGTTGAGGCAGGCGGCCGCGGCTGCAGCCGGCATGATGCAGACGACAGCGCTGCGCTTCCCGCATCTGGCTCTCGAGGCTTAGGAAACGCCTGCCCATGTCCCTACGCGCCAAGTTACTGCTGCTGAGCCTGCTGACGCTGATCCTGCCGTGGGCGGGCTGGCAGTACGCCGACCGCATGGAGACGACGCTACGTCGCGGCCAGGAGGACTCGCTGATCACAACCGCGGACATCCTCGGCCGCGTAGTCGCCTCGCAGCCGGAACTGCTGTATCGATTTCCCGAAGAGCTGCGGCAGGAGTTTGATCCACAGCATGGCGATCTGTTTGCACCGCTGCTGCTTGCAACGCCGCTGATCGACGGCTTCGCGGATGAGTGGCCAGCGCCGTCGCGGCCGGTTCCCGGTTTCGACGCGGCGCCGGGATTGCGGCTCGGTGTCTCCGGCCGCTTCATGCATGTCTACTTCGAAACCACGACCAGGGACGTGCGCTACGAGAAGCCGGTTACCGATGACAGTTCGCCGGACATGGATGCAAGCCGCACGATCTTTCTAACGCGCGACGAGTTCGGCCGGGAGCGCGCATGGTCGATCAGTGCCGTGGCCCCCGGCCCCATCATCGCGCGCCCCTGCGAAGTTGGCGCGCCATGGAAACTCTCGCAGGAAGAAATTCCGCACATCAGCGGCATCTGGCGTGCGACCGATCGCGGTTACGCAATCGAGTTGCGCGCACCACTTGCCATGTTCGGCACTCAGCTTGCGGTGTTCCCCCTGAATGACGGCAACGCCGGACCTCAGTCCACTCGCCTCGGCACGCTTCATACGGGGTCGGATGCATTGAAGGCGCGCCTCGAACAATACACACCGCAAGGGCTGCGGGTGTCCGTGGTGGATGCTCGCGGCTGGCTGCTGGCGCGCGCCGGCTCGGTTGCCGTCGACATCCCGTCGGATTACACCGGCCTGCGCCAGGATGAGAACGGTTTCGTTCGCTCCATCTACCGCGGGCTTTTTGGAAGCCGCGACACGGTTGCACCGTCGTACGGCCTGCCATACGGCATGTGGGGCGCTCCGGTGGACGAAGCCCGCGAAGGCAACGATACGGCAATCTGGTTCGAGCCCGCCGGCGGCGAACCTTCGCTGGTCCGCGCCGCAGTCCCCATCAAGTATTCGGACGAAGTTCTAGGAGCGTTGGTCGTCGAGCAGCCTGGCGAACGTCTCGCGATGGTGCGCGAGGAAGCGCTGACGCGCCTGCTCAATCTCACGTTGCTGGCCACGCTGTTCTCCGTTGCGGTGACGCTGGTATTCGCAGCCCGCCTGTCGCAGCGCATTCGCCGGCTCAGCCGCGCGGTATCCAGTGCGATGACGCCGGAAGGGCGGCTTGAACCGCTCATCCCGGACACCCACTCCAAGGACGAGTTGGGCGCGTTGGCCCGCAGCTACAGCACCCTGCTGCTGCGCCTGAAGGAATACACCAGCTATCTGCAAACGCTCGGCACCAAGCTCTCGCACGAGCTGCGCACGCCGCTGACCATCGTGAGCTCCTCGCTCGACAATCTCGCCTCGGAGGAAGCCCTGACCGAAACCTCGCAGAGCTATCTGGAGCGGGCGCGCAGCGGCGCCGGGCGCATGCACTCGATTCTCACGGCGATGACGGAAGCGACACGGGTCGAGCAAAGCATCGAGCACACCGACCGGGTGGAATTCGATCTGGCGGCGCTGGTCCGCAACATGGGCCAGGCGTACCGCGCCACGTTCGCCAGCTACCAGGTGGAAACCAGCGCACCGGAAACACCCTGCCCGATCGTCGGCTCACCCGATCTGATCGCGCAGCTGCTGGACAAGCTGATGGACAACGCCGCCGACTTCTGCCCGCCCGGAGGTCGCATCGCGCTGGCGCTGGAGACGGACGCACGCACCTGCCGGCTGAGCGTGAGCAACGAAGGGCCGTTGTTGCCGCCGCAGCTCGACGGCCGGCTGTTCGAATCGCTGGTCAGCGGCCGCACCGCCAATGACGGCCGGCCGCACCTGGGCCTGGGGTTGTACATCGTGCGGCTGATCGCGGATTTCCACGGCGGCGAGGCCGCGGCCAGTAATCTCGAGGATCGCAGTGGGGTCCGGATTTCGATCGAGCTGCCGCGGGCCTCGTGATTTACGCGACGCGGCGTCGGCCGGCTTTACAGCCATCCGCCCGCAAATCGGGCAGTGCATGTTGTGTCTTTACGACGGCTATTGCTAACTCTCTGTTTCGAGCGGCATACTCCGGCCCGTGGCACACCACTTGCTCGTTATTGCAGGCAATCGTTCAGCGCCGTTGGCGTCGGACGATTGAAGGCAGAGAGGCGGGGATGGCACCGCAAGGGGAGAGAGGATAAGAGCGATCGAGCGTCAGGACGGCCGGTATTCGACTGAAAGCGACAGCGCGTTTTCCGCAATTTCGCCGACGCAGCCCAACAACTAGAAGAGTCGTCGGCCCGGAAACGAAAGGCCCCGCGCAAGCGGGGCTTTTTTTTGGACGGCTACTTCGTGATGGTTGGCGAATCCCGATGGGCCGCCCGGATCAGCCCATCTTCCACCGTTGAAACCACATCGGACACCGGCCGCTGATCGGGTTTTGAGGGCATGTTGGGACATGCCATTGAGCCACAGCTCACTCTTTGCGCCTGAATCTTCAGAAGGATGGCTTCTGGCACTCGTTTATCGGCTGCTCTGACCGATGCCAGCGGCAAACAGCCGCCGGCATCGGTACATCGGGTGCGACGATCTACTTCCGCTTCCAGGCCCCGCTCTTGTCCTGGTAGTACCAGCCTGCGGAAGCCTTGCTGACCCAGCGCTCGGCGAAGGTCGAACGGATGTCAGTCTCCCACTCGGGATGGCCGTTGGCGCTGGCAATTTCGCGATACAGGTTCGCGCGGTCAGCGTTCTCGTCCGAGACCAGCTTGCGCGCGGCGTTACGTTCCGGCAGAGGAATCAGGTTCTGATCGCGTACCTCGACCAGGCCGTCGCGAGTCAAACCCACGGCGCCGGCGTCGTAGTACTTCTTCAGCTGCGGATGCCGCACCTCCATCGATTGCGTCAGCTGCCGCACGGCGGGCGTCGCGACGTTCAGATCGGCGGTCTGGGCGTTGGCCGTCGGCACCAGCAGATCGAGCACCGATCCGGCGGCCGCCAGCAGGACACCGGACGCCTGCGGGCCAGACACTGCCGAGGTCTGCTTGTCCTTCGACTGGCTCGACGGCGCGCTTGGCTGCTGGCCCCACACATCCTCGATGATCTTGTCGGCGGCCTTCTCGGCCGCGGCGGCCGGGAAATACACATTGATGGTGACGCAGGCCGACAACGCCAGCGTGAGCGCGGCAAGTTTCAGCGGAAGATATCGCGACATCGTACAGCTCCTTTCACTTTCGATCCGGTCATCGCCAGTCTGCGGGCGATGCTTGAATGGCAAATGAATCGTACGCCCGAACCGTCCGCATCTGCCACTTGGGCGGCCGTGCATTCGCTATCTGACTACCGGCCCTTCGGATTGCGTGAGCGCGATCAGCTGTTGCACCAGCCGCGGCCAATCGACGCGATGCGCGCCGCCGATCACGTCGATGCGCGGCAAGCCCTTGCCCTTGACCAGGTAGTAGCCGCCATTCGGCGCGGGCGCGATGCCGTCGATGTAGCAGACTTCGTTCTCGAGCCGGCATGACAGACCCAGCCGATCGTAATTGAAGTCGTCGAAGAATCGCATGACGCCGCTGGACAGGGCCGCGGTCACGCCGGCCCCGCCGCCGCCGATGCTGCCGATGTTCTGCACAGCGCGCTGACTGATCCGGTGCCGCGAGCGATCGCCCGGCGGCGTGAACAGGCGCGCATCGAACGCCACCGGGGTCCAGTTGAACAATTGCAATCCGTTCACGGTGCCCGACAGTCGGCCGGTGATGCGACCGAAGGAGAACGCGCCGGTCACCAGTTCCAGATCGAGATTGTCCAGCGCGATGTTCGAATAGAAGCGCGGCCATTGGCTGAAGGGCTGCTCCAGCCGCAGATCACTGATCTTCACCTCGCCATCGAATACCTGCGCCTGCAAAGTGGTGCCCAGCGTCACCACTTTCTCGCGCATGCGCAGCTTGGAAATCTTGCCGCCGATCCGTCCGCCGAACTCCGGCCAGCCGAAGGCCTGGCACAGCTGCTGCACGCTGATCGGCTGGATGGTGGCATCGACGATGAACGCCACGCTCGGCAGACCGGCGTTGCGGATCCGGAAGCTCTCCAGTTCCAGGGCGCCGTCTAGGATGGGCAGTCGCGCAGGCTGCAACAATCGCAGCTGACGGCCCTGCGTGTTGAACTGCAATTCGCTCGGACCCAGGTCGAGGTTGAGCAAGGTCCCGCCACTCCATCGCAGCAGAGAGTCCGCAGCGCGCGACTGCTCCAGCTCATCATCATCGTCGGTGGCAGCACTGCGGGCCGGCTGTGCTTCCAGCCAGTGCCAATCGCCGTTGAGATCCTTCAGCACCAGATTGCGATTGCCGTCATCCAGCGTCACGCCGGCCAGTTTCAGATCGATCTTGCGGGGCACGCCGTCTTCCACCAGCACCTGTCCGGAGATCTCGCCAGCCGTCTGCAGCGATTTGAAATTGGTATCGAGCAACAGCGGCTGAAAATAGCTTTCGTAGGCGCCGGGAAACTCGAGCGATTGCAGGTCCAGCGACAGGGCGCGCACGGGCTGCTCGTCGCTGAATCGAACGGTGGCGCTGCCCTGCCCCCGCGCGACATCACTATGATCGATGCTGAAGTGCTCAACTCCAAGCACGCCATCGCGTCCCCATCTGCCGCTCGCACTCAGATTCAGTGCATGGGCGCCCAGGTCGAGAAATACCGGTTGCGCGTAGGCTTGCCCGCTGCTGGATTGCACCTCGGCACGAAACAGCCAGTCACGCCCGGACTGCCGAACATCGGCGCGCAGAGAGAACGAGAGTTTGTCGGTGGCGAGACTCCCCTCCTCATTGTTGGCGGTGAGATCGACAAACTTCGCGTCGACGTGCGCTTCACCCAGCGAGGCTTGCGATCCGGTCGCGGTCAATGACAGCGACGCTTCGCCGCTCGCGGTGAGCTGCGGCAGCGGCAATTTCAGATCGCGCGCCAGCTTCAGCAACGGCTCCAATTGAGCCCGATCCATGTCGACGCGTGCGTGCCAGCCGGACTGCCTCATCCCGGCCTTGATCTTCGCCAGACCCTGGCCGACGCGCAAACCAGCAAGCTCGATATCGAGTGCGCCGGTCTGGCGGCCGAACACGACTCGCCCCGTCAACGTCTGGGCGCCCAGCGACGGCAGGTTGCCGGCGATGCGAGCACTGCGACACGCAATCGTGGCCGCGGAAATCTCCACCGACGGACATTCGATACGTACGTTGCGCACCTCCTGTTCCTGCGCGGCCAGCCGTATTCGCGCGATGGTTGCCGATGCACGCGTGGCGTTGGCCGGCAGATCGAGCCGGACCGCGATATTTTCCGCGCTCCAGCCCGCTCCATCGATGCGCTCGACCTCGAAACCGACATCATCGACGGCCCAGACCCAGGTCGCCGCCAGGATGGCTAGCGGAGCCGCGAGCATGAGCAGTCGTTTGTAGAAAGTACGTGGCCCGCCTCGTCGCGCCGTACTCGCCACCAACCGAGCCGCGCGCGCGTCGCACTGCTGGTCTTGCCGTGGCCTGAATCCCATCCGTTTCATCGCGCCGATGATGAACGGCAACGGCGTACTGGGGAAGCTCCAGGGGTTGGATCGAAACGCATCGCGACGCGCGCAATCACCGCTTCTGATCGCGCCGGCAGCTCTGGCCATCGCGCCTGCCTTGCGTTCGAACCCGGCATATCAGTAGCTTTGGACTTTGGCCGCTCATCCAACAAGCAACAGGGAGCCCTCATGAAACTCTCCATCGCCATATCGAGCCTGCTCATCGCCTGCACACTCGCCGCCTGTGGGCAATCGCAACAGAACGCCCAGCAAAGCGCCGCGCCGGCCGTTCCGGATGAACAGCCCGCCGCTCCGGCGCCTGCGGCCGCGCCCGCCGCGGATACCGCAGCGATTCAGGCCGCGCTGAGCAACCCCAGTCGTCTGACCGGCGACGCCGAAGAGGACGCCTGGCGCAAGGCGCCCGAAGTGCTGAGCTTCCTCAACGTGCAGCCGGGGATGCATGTCATCGACTACCTCTCCGGCGGCGGCTACTACTCGGAGCTGCTGGCCAGCATCGTCGGCCCGCAGGGCCAGGTCATCGCGTACAACAATCCGGCCTATGCCAAGTACGCCGGCGAGAAGGTGGCACTGCGCTACGCCGACAATCGCCTGCCGAACGTCACGCAGATCACCAGCCCGCCGGAGCAGCTCGACCTGCCGCCGAACAGCCTGGACGCGGCCCTGTTCGTGCAGTCGTATCACGACCTGCACTGGGTCTCGAAGGACTGGACGCCCACCGACCCTGCGCAGTCGCTGGCAAAGCTGGTGCCGGCGCTGAAGTCCGGCGCGGTGGTCGTGGTCGTCGATCACGTCGCGAACGCCGGCGGCGATCCGGCCAAGACCGTCGATGCCCTGCATCGCATCGACCCGGCCGTGGCGAAGCGCGAGTTCGAGGCGGCCGGCCTGGTGTTCGATGCCGAAAGCCCCATGTTCAGCAACACGGCCGACGATCACAGCAAGGCGGTGTTCGACCCGTCGATCCGGCACAAGACCGACCAGTTCGTGTATCGCTTCAAGAAGCCCTGACGTCCTTGCTTGCCGGGCAGTCCCTCTTCCTGGTGGAGGGACTGCTCGTTGCGCTGACGCGCAACTGCGCCGAAGAACACCCTCACCCGCGCTGACGCGCGACCTCTCCCTGGAGGGAGAGGTGAGGGAAAGGAAGCGAGACGTTTCTGCTACGGAGTGCGGAGGTCCGCTTTTCTCTCTCCGCAGAAAGAGGGGAAAGGAATGAAGCAAAGACAGCTTCTGCTACGGAGTGCGAAGTTCCGCTTTCCCCTTCCTGCAGGGAGAGCAAAGAAGTAAGGACAGCTTCTGCCGCGAAGTGCGAAGTTCCGTTCCCCCGCAGGAAGAGAGGCAAGAAGCAAGGACGGCTTCTGCTGCGAAGTGCGAAGCTCCGTTTCCCCTCTACCGCAGGGAGAGGGGCAGGGGTGAGGGCGCCTCTTATTCTTCTTCCACCGTCTTGAACGCCTTCATCAGGTCCTGCTGTTTGCGCGGCGGCACGGGATCGTAGTGGCTCAGTTCCATGGTAAAGGTGCCTTCGCCGCCGGTGAGGGATTTGAGGCGGGACTGGTAGTCGTTGATTTCCGCCAGCGGCACCGCTGCGGTGATGCGTGTTCGTTGTCCTCCCAACGCGCTGTTGCCGCTGATGCGGCCACGGCGCGTTGCGAGATCTCCGGTGATATCGCCAGTAGCAGTGCTGGGGGTGGTGATCTCGACCCGCACCACCGGTTCGAGCACGATGGGTCCGGCTTCGCGGAAGGCTTTCTGAAAAGCTCGCCGTCCGGCAGCGATGAACGCCACTTCCTTGGAATCCACCGAGTGATGCTTGCCGTCATAAACGATGACGCGTAGATCCTGCAGCGGAAATCCGGCAATCGCGCCCTCCAGCAGCACCTGGCGCACGCCCTTCTCTACCGCCGGTATGAATTGCGAGGGAATCGCGCCGCCCACGACCTCATCGACGAACTCGAACCCCTGTCCGCGATCCAGCGGTTCGACCCGCAGGAACACCTCGCCGAACTGCCCGGCGCCGCCCGTCTGCTTCTTGTGCCGGTGATGCCCGTCCGCCGGGCGTGTCACTGTTTCGCGATAGGGGATGCTGGGGATGTGCGTCTTGCAGTGCACACCATAGCGCTCCTTCATGCGATCGAGCAGCACCCGCAGATGCAGATCACCCATGCCGTACAGGACCGTCTCGTTCAGGCTCGCATGATGTTCGACCCGCACACAGGGGTCTTCCGCCACCAGCCGGTGCAGCGCGTCCGACAGCTTCTGCTCCTCGCCACGACGTTCCGGCTCGATCGCCAGGCCGGCCATGGCCGGCGGAAACACGATGGACTTCAGATGGAAATGATCCTCGTCGTGCGAATCGTGCAGCACCGCATCGAAGTGCAGCTCGTCGACCTTCGACACCGCGCAGATATCGCCCGGAATCGCCTGCGATACCTCGATGTGCTCCTTGCCGAGCAGCTTGTACAGGTGCGCCACCTTGAAGGGCTTGCGCGCATCGCCGACGAACAGCTGCGAACCGTTGCGCACGGTGCCCTGGTGTACGCGAAACACGCCAAGCTTGCCGACGAACGGATCAATAACGATCTTGAATACATGGGCGATGACGTGCTGGTCGGCATCGGGCGTGACCTTGACTCGCTCGGCGCGCTCGCCCAGGCCCTTGAGAAAGGGCGGCGGATTGCCCTCGAATGGATTCGGCATCAGCCGCGCCACGATCTCCAGCAGTTCGGGCACGCCCGCACCGGTCTCGCCCGAAACGAAGCACACCGGCACCAGGTGACCTTCGCGCAACGCCCGCTCGAACGGATCGTGCAGCTGCTCGGGCGAGAGCTCCTCCCCCTGCTCCAGGTACAGCGCCATCAGGTCCTCGTCGACTTCGACCACCTGGTCGATGATCTCGGTGTGCGCAGCCGCAACGCTGGCGAAGTCCGGCGTGGCGCTGCCGGGATTGAAGAAGCAATCGACCACGGCACTGCCTTTGCCGCTGGGCAGATTCAGCGGCAGGCATTCTCGCCCGAAGGTCTCGCGCAGCTCCGCCAGCACGCGTTCGGGATGTGCATCGCGGCTGTCGATCTTGTCGATGATGACCAGGCGACACAGTTCGCGGTCGCGCGCGAACTCCATCATGCGCTGAGTCATGGGCTCGATGCCGGCGGTGGCGCTGATGACGACGGCCGCGGTCTCGACTGCCTCCAGCACCGTCAGTGCGCGACCCAGGAAATCGGGATAGCCGGGCGTATCGATCAGGTTGATGTGGCAGCCCTGGATATCGAAACCGACGATGGCCGCGTCGAGGGAGTGCCCGAGCTGCTTTTCCTGCGGATCGAAATCGCAGACCAGCGTGCCGCGTTCCTGGCTGCCGCGACTGCGAATCGCGCCGGCCTGCAGCAGCACGCTCTCGGCCAGCAGCGTCTTGCCGGCGCCGGCCTGTCCTACCAACGCAATGTTGCGGATGTCTGCGGTCGAGTACGCCATTGGAGCGATCCTCCCCTGCAACCGCAGCGCGGCTTACGAGCGGTAAATTGAGAATGGAGCCGGGCGCTTGGACGCGGTCCAGCATACTCTTGGGAGATGGCTGGACAGATAGCGGATTCTGACTACCCGCGCGTTCCGGCATCTCCCTCATCGCCGTGGCCCCATCGCCGCGTCCCATCGTCATCGCCGCACCCCATCGTCATTCCCGCGTAAGCGGGAATCCATCTGGCGTCGCCCCGCAACATGGCCAGAAGTGGATTCCCGCCTACGCGGGAATGCCAAGAAGTGGCGGGCCGAGCCCGCTGCTTCTTGGCAGCTTCACGCTTTCGCGGTAGAAAGTGCCTACAAAACGACCCGACTGTCCGCGGGCATATCCAAGCAGGAATTCCATGAACGCCAAGCGCGCCCTCATCGTGGACGACTCGCGATCTGCACGCGTGATCTTGAGTCGCATGCTCGAGGCCTACGATCTGGAAGTCGATGCCGCCGAGTCGGCCGAACAGGCACTGGAATACCTGCGCCAGACGCGCCCGGACGTGGTCTTCATGGACCACCTGATGCCGGGCATGGACGGCTTCCAGGCCATCCAGGCCATCAAGAGCAACCCCGAGACCGCGATGATCCCGGTGATGATGTACACCTCGCAGGAAGGCGAGCTGTACGTGAGCCAGGCCCGTGCACTGGGCGCCGTCGGCGTGCTGCCGAAGACCGTCAAGCAGGGCGACGTGTCGCGAGTGCTGTATCAGTTGCACCTGTTGCCGGAGCGTCGCGAAACGCGACCGCAGGTGTTGACCACACCATTGGCGGCGGTGGTGGAAGAGCGCTCCAAGGGGGAACACGCAACAACGCCATCCACGGTCGAGATCGCGGGCGTCGAAGTCGAGCCGCCGCCGAACATCGTGGCCGGCGAGCTCGAAACCGCGATCCGCAGCGCCATCGCGCCGGCACTCCAGGAGCAGAGCGCGGAGCTGCGCCGCTACATCGCCGCCAGTCTCGAAGTGGTCACACGCAAGCTCGCCGCAGAAGGCAAGCCGGCGGCGAACGAAGCGACGGCCAGTATCGATACCGTGGGCGCGAGCGAAGCGTTGTTGTCGCCTGCGCCGGCCGCGATACGCTGGCCGATGCTCGCCACGGTTGCGGCCATCGCGCTGATCCCGACCATCGTGCTGGCGCTGCTGTACGCACAGACGCTGAACTCGACCCGGTCGCTGATGCAGTCGAATGCACACCTCGCCTCGGTGGTCGAGGAGCAGCAATCACAGCTGGCGACACTGCAGCAGGCCATGCGCGCCGCGGCAGCAACGGCGACGGCAACAGCCAGTCCCGCTGCGACAGCCGGCAAGATCGAACGCGAGATGGTGCCTTACGGCGAAACGCCGCTGTCCGGCGCACGGCTCGAACGCCTGCGCGAAATGCTGGACAACCTCAGGAACACCGGCTTTCACGGCAAGGTGAAAGTGGCGACCTACGTGGGCGAGTTCTGCCTCACCGGCAACGGCATCGAAGGCTATTCGGTGGCTGCCGACGATCTGCCGGTGAAGCGCTGCGACCTGGTGGGCAATCCCTTCGACGACAGTCTCACCGGCACGCAGCGTCAGTCGCTCGACTTCGCCAATCTCATCGCCAGCGTGCGCCAGCAGACCGGCGACGCGCTCACGATCGAAGTCGCCGGCGGCGGCCGGCTGCCCAGCCTGGCCTATCCGGAAGGCGAGGCCCTGGCGAAGGCTACGGCCGGCGAATGGAACCGCATCGCCGCCCAGAACAATCGGGTCGAGTTCGTCGCCGAGGCGATGGAGTGAACGACTGGCTGCTGTACGGCGCGAATGGTTACACCGGTGAATTGATCGCACGCGAAGCGGTCCGGCGCGGCATGCGCCCCATCCTGGCGGGGCGCTCCAAGGCGAAGATCACCCGACTGGCGGCCGAGCTGGATTGCCGGTCCGCGGTCTACGATCTGCACGATCACACGGCGCTGGTGGCCTCGCTGGCGAATGTCGGTGCAGTTCTGCATTGCGCCGGACCTTTCTCGACCACGGCGCGTTCAATGATGCAGGCCTGCCTGGCCTCGCACGTGCATTACCTGGACATCACCGGGGAAATCGCCGTGTTCGAGCTGGCGCACAGCGTGCACGAGAAAGCGCAGCGCTCGGGAATCGTGCTGTGCCCGGGCGTGGGCTTCGACGTGGTCCCCACCGATTGCATAGCGCTCAAGCTCAAGCAGGCGCTGCCCGACGCCACGCACCTGGCGCTCGGCTTCGACAGCCGTTCCGGCTTCAGCAAGGGCACGGCCAAGACCACGATCGACTCCATCGGCGAAGGTTCGCGCGTGCGTCGCGACGGCAGAATCGTCGAAGTACCGCTGGCTTCACAAACCCGTCGTGTGGATTTCGGCAACGGCGAGCGGCTGGCGGTGGGTATTCCGTGGGGCGATGTGAGCACCGCGTATTACAGTACCGGCATCGGCAATATCGAAGTGTTCACGGCGACGTCGACCAAAGCCCTTGCCCGCATGCGGCGCGCCAATCTGCTACGTCCGTTGCTGCGCCGACGCTGGGCGCGAACTCTCCTCAAATACGCCATCGAGCGTCGCTTGCAGCCGCCGAGCGCCGCCCAGCGCGACAGCAATCCCAGCTTCGTCTGGGGAGAAGTGCGCAATGACGCAGGCACAGTAGTAACTGCCCGAGTAGTGACTGCGAATGGATACTCACTGACGGTAGCCGCTTCGCTGGCTATCATGGCCGACGTGCTCGACGGTCGACATCCGCCCGGCCATGCCACGCCCGGCATGCTGGTCGGTGCCGATTTCGTCAGCACCCTGCCCGGCTCCTCGCAGATCCGCCTCGACGCATGAACGAAACGATCACTGCCCCGCTTGCGCCCGCCCAGCCCGACGCGGACGGCTTCGCGCCGCCCGGCTGGCTGTCGAATCCACACCTGCAATCGATCCTGCCGAGCCTGAAGCTGCGCCGGCTGCTGCTTGCGTCGCGGGCACATGAGCTGCTGGCGTGCTCCACCGAGCAGATCCTGGATTGCGGCGCCGGCGTGCGCCTGCTGGGGCACTACTCGAGCCGCGAAGCTGCCGGAAAGCCGCCGGCCAAAGACCTGGTGGTGCTGCTGCACGGCTGGGAAGGCAGCGCCGATTCGCTTTACGTGCTGTCGCTGGGCAGCCATCTGTTCGAGCGCGGCTGTGACATCTTCCGGCTGAACTTCCGCGACCATGGCGCCAGCCACCATCTCAACGAAGAGATCTTCCATTCCTGCCGGCTGGACGAAGTGGTCGGCGCCGTACACTGCATCCAGCAGCAATACCCGGAGCGGCGTCTGAGCATCGCCGGTTTTTCCCTGGGCGGTAATTTCGCGCTGCGCGTTGCAGCTCGTGCGCCAGCCGCCGGCATCCGCCTGGAGCGTGCTGCCGCGGTGTGCCCGGTCCTGAGTCCGCACAGCACGATGCAAGTGCTGGAGAACGGCCCGTTCATCTACCAGCAGTATTTCCTCAGCAAATGGAAGCGCTCGCTGCGCATCAAGCAGCAGCTGTTCCCGCAGCGCTACGACTTCAGTTCCATCCTGGATCAACGCAGCATCCGCACCATGACCGAGCTGCTGGTGGCGCGCTACAGCGAATTCGCCGACCTGGACGCCTATCTGAACGGCTACGCCATCGTCGGCAACGTGCTCGCCAACCTGGAAGTGCCGGCGCATCTGCTGATGGCGCTGGACGATCCGATCATTCCCGCGCGCGACCTGAAGGATCTGGCCCGCAACCCCAATCTGCACGTCACCGCGGCCGCCAACGGCGGCCATTGCGGCTTCATGGATCGCGTCAACTCGGAGAGCTGGGCGGACCGGCAGATCGCGCAGCTGCTGATGCCGCGCTAGGCTCGCATCTGCATGCTGCGCAACTCGCGCAGCATCTGCCTGACCTCGGTAGTCCCGATCAGCCGGGCGCCGCGTGACGCCAAGTCGAGCGCAAGCTGGCGTGAAGTCACGTCATAGATCGCCCAGCGCCAGTTGCCGCGCCAGAGTTTGGCGGTGTTCTCGGTCAGCAGCTGGTGATCACAGAAAACATAGTCCGGTGCCAGCGCTTCGCACTTGAGCGCCGACAGGCTCGTGTACTCGGGCAAGATCCAGCCGATGCGATAGGACGACATCTGCCGCACGTGATAGACCGCGGCAAGATCGGACGACGTGATGACGCATTGGCGCGCGATTGGTTTGAGAACCTCGCAGACCCGGTGCACCACCGTCTCGTGCCCCAGCGCCCGCAGGCTGGCGCGCTTGAGTTGCACGAAGGCGGTTGCCGTCGGATGCGACGCCAGCAGATCCGCCGCCTGCACCAGCGTCGGAATCCCCACATCGGTGAAGCGCGACTGGAAGCGTTGCGACTCGTTGACCGATACCTCCGCCAGCTCCTGCAAAGTCATTTGCAGTGCATCGCGATCGAGGCCGGTGGTTCGCTTGAGACTGGAATCGTTCAGCAGCACCGGCTGGCGGTCCGCCGACAGCTGCACGTCGAGCTCCACGTAGTGCACGCCGAGCTCAAGCGCGGAGCGGATCGCCGGCAAGGTATTTTCCGGGTACTCTGCTGCGTTGCCGCGGTGAGCGATCAGATCCGGCAGTCGGGGTAAGGACATCCTTCGCGGCTCCTTGCGGCTATCGATGCAGCTCGAATTGTTGTCTGCCGCGTCACCAGTATGCCGGAGCCGGGACCCGGAACGGCACCGTATGCGTTCACCGACACTACGCCTCGCGACCGATACCTGTTATGTCCGCATCTTCCGCATGAGCCAGCCAGGATGGGTTCCATGGTGAGCTGCCCAGAGTCGATCGGCGGGTCGATCATCGGCTGCAACCGCAGTTCACAGCCGGCCCTGCGCAGGACCGTTGTTTCGTTCGCGCTGTGCGCACTGGTGGCATTGCAAGCGGCCTGTAGCGGTGGAGGTGGCGGAGGCGGCGATGGTGGCTCCGACACGCCGCCGCCAGCCTCCGGCGATACCACCGCACCTTCCATACCGGACGGCGTCACGGCAGCCGCCGCCAGCGATTCGCGCATCGACCTGAGCTGGAACGCGTCGACCGACACCGGCGGCTCGAATCTCAGCGGCTATCGCATTTACCGGGACGACGCGACCACCGCGCTGGCCACTGTGAACGCTCCCCTGACCAGCTATTCGGATACGGGGCTGACGGCGAGCACCCGGTACAGCTATGTCGTTCGCGCCTTCGATGGCGCCGGCAACGAATCCGCCCCGCCTGCCGCGGTCGTCGCTACGACACTGGCAGCGGCTGTGCCCGGCGTCTCCGGCATGGATTCCCGGCCATCGAATACGACCTGCGTGGCATGGGCCCGGCCGGCGAGCGGCTCGATCTCACTCACGCCTTTCACCGATCTGAAGTTCGCTTCACCGGTGGCGATGTTGCAGGCGCCGCACGACAACGCCCGCTGGTTCGTGGTCGAGCAGGCAGGCGCGGTCAAACAGTTCAGCGGGACCAACCCAACCGCCCCGACCACCTTCATCGACATCACCTCGCGCGTCTCTTCGGGCGGTGAACTCGGATTGCTGGGAATGGCGTTCCATCCGAACTTCCCGACGGACCCACGCGTGTTCCTGTCGTACACGACCGTCGCCTCCGGTCAACGCGTGTCGCACATCTCGGCGTTCCGTACCACCGACGGCGGCGCCACGCTCGATGCCGCCGGGGAAGAAATCCTGCTCAGCGTCGATCAACCCGAGAGCAATCACAACGGCGGCAACATCGCCTTCGGCCCGGACGGCTTTCTCTACATCGGATTCGGCGACGGCGGTGGCGGCGGCGACGACCACGGCACCGACGGCAACGGCCAGCGCCTCACCACCCTGCTCGGCAAGATGCTGCGCATCGACGTCAACGGCGCGGCGCCCTATGCGATCCCGCCCGGCAATCCGTTTGCTAGTAACTCGCGCTGCCCCGCCGCCGGCCGTACCAGCGGCGAGTGCCCGGAGATCTACGCCTGGGGCTTTCGCAATCCCTGGCGCTGGAGCTTCGATCGCAGCAACGGCGATCTGTGGGTCGGCGATGTGGGCCAGAGTGCTTGGGAAGAAGTCGATCGCGTCACGCTGGGTGGCAACTACGGCTGGCGTTGTCGTGAAGGTGCGCACGATTACAACAGCTCCGGAACACCGGCCTGTAGCGGTGCGTCGCTGATCGATCCCGTGGCCGAGTACAGCCACAGCCTCGGTTCGTCGATCACCGGCGGGTACGTCTACCGCGGCTCGCAGCCGACGGCATTGACCGGCCGCTATCTGTTCGGCGATTTCGGTTCCGGCCGCATCTGGGCCTGGATCGAAGAGAGCGCGGCGCAACCGCGTCAACCCACCCAGTTGCTCGATACCGATCGCACCATTTCCTCCTTCGGCCAGGGGAACGACGGCGAACTGTACGTGGTCGACTATTACGGCGCGCTCTATCGCATCAATTTCCAGACAACCAGCGGCGGCAGCGTGCCGACGAAGCTCAGTGCCACCGGCTGCGTCGATCCGGCGGACGCGCGCAAGCCCGCAGCTGGCCTGATCCCGTATGACATCAACGCGCCCTTCTGGTCCGATGGCGCCAGCAAGAACCGCTGGATCGGCCTGCCCGAGGACTCGAAGATCACGGTAGGCACGAGCGGCGATTGGGACTTCCCCAGCGGCACGGTGCTGGTGAAGAACTTCAGTCTCGGCACGCGGCTGGTCGAAACACGCCTGTTCATGCGTCACCCGGATGGCGGCTGGGGCGGCTTCACTTACGAATGGAATGCGGAACAGACCGACGCCACCCTGCTGCGCGATGGCGCGGTGCGCGATATCGGAGGGCAACAGTGGATCTTCCCGAGTGAATCGCAGTGCTCGCAGTGCCATACCAGTGCCGCCGGCGGCGCACTGGGATTGGAGACTGCGCAGCTCAATCGCGACTTGCTGTATCCGCAGACCAGCCGCAACGCCAATGAGCTGTTCACGCTCAATCACATTGCCGTGCTGAGCCCGCCGATTCCGGATCCCGCCACCCAGCCCAGAATGGCTGACCCGGCCGATACCACTGCGGCGCTGGGCGATCGCGCCCGCGCCTACCTGCATACCAACTGTTCGCAATGCCACCGCCCCGGCGGCCCGACGCCGAGCGCGATGGACCTGCGCTACACGACGCCGCTTGGTCAGACCGGCGCATGCGATGCGCCGCCACAGTCGGGCGATCTGGGATTGGGACCCTCAGCGCGCCTGATAGCACCGGGCAGTGCAGCGACCTCGATCGTGGTCAGCCGCACGAATCGCCGCGATGCCAACGCCATGCCGCCACTGGCATCAAACGTAGTCGATGCTGACGGCGTCGCCTTGTTGACGCAGTGGATCAACAGCCTGAGCGGTTGCTAGCAACGCCTGGAATTCTGGTGTCACTCCCGCGCAGGCGGGAGTCCATCCTGCGGACTTAAGATGGATTCCCGCCTGCCTGGGAGTGACGAGAGACGGAATCGTGAGAGCTCCGGGCATACCACCGGTCAATCCTTCCTCTTCTCTTCGTAATGAACCACCGGCGCGCCGCTGGTGACGGACATTTCCCCGTCGATCACGGCACCGCGTGCAACCGCGATGCTGCGCGCCGTCACCGAGCCGCGAATGCGTGCGCTCTTGCGGATTTCGAGCTTCTCGGCCACCTCGATTTCACCGAGCCATTCGCCGGCGATCACCGCGTTCTTCACCTGCAGCCGCCCTTCCCAGCGACCGCCTTCCGCCAGCGTGCAGGCACCGTGCACGATGCTCTCACCGACGATGCTGCCGCCGACGATCAGGTCGCCGTTGCATTGCAGGTTGCCGGTCAGCTTGGTGCCGACGCCGATGAAGGTCGGGCTGCTCGAGACGCGGTCCGTGAGCCGTCGGCGTGGGGTGTCCGTCATGGATGAGCTCTCCTCAAACGACAAGATGAGATACGAGCTCGCGATTATTCACTGCCGGGCCGGCCGCTGCAGGATTGGAAGCGTCGCCAATCGGCGTCGCCCGCCGGCCGCAGCCGGCAAATTGTCCAAACGTGACCTGCCTCGTCACCGGCGTTCGAGCGGCGGCCTGCGCCTAAGCATCTGATTGATTGGGATCTGCGCTGCTGGCACATGCCTTGCAACAGCCGGGCATGCGCTGAACCTCCGCCCTCTCCCGAAGGCATCAGGTTCGCATTCATCGCCGCCACGCGTCCTTCCCCGCTGGCGGCGTCTTTTTTCTATGATGCGCATCTTCGTGCTCAACGAGGCTTCACGCCCATGCCGTTGCGACCCAGGATGTTCTCGCTGCCGGCGCTCGCGCTGTCCACGCTCCTTGCGATGCAGCTCGATGCAAGCGCCGCCGCGCAGCCCGCGCAGGTGCCCGGCGCCGACCGGATCGAGTCGGTGACGCTGGCGAACGGCATGACCGTGATCGTCTGGCCGGATCACGACATTCCCAACGTGGCGCTGTACAACTGGGTGCGCGTCGGCAGCCGCAACGAGGTACCGGGCATCACCGGCCTGGCGCATTTCTTCGAGCACATGATGTTCAACGGCACCAGCACGCATCCGCCCGGCGATTTCGACCGGCTGCTGGAAGCGGGCGGCGCGCGCAACAACGCATCGACCTCGACCGACGTCACGGTCTATCAGGACTGGTTGCCGCGCGGTTCGCTCGAACTGGTGCTGGGACTGGAAGCCGATCGCCTGCGCAACCTGGCCTTCGATCCGAAGGTCATCGAGAGCGAGCGCGGCGTGGTCTACTCCGAACGGCGGCTCAGCGTCGATGACAGCAACTTCGGCCGCCTGATGGAACAGGTGCAGGCCACCGCCTTCCTGGCGCACCCGTATGGCATCCCGACCGTGGGCTGGCCGTCCGATATCGAGTCCTGGAAGGTCGAGGACCTGAAGAAATTCTTCGCCACCCACTACGCGCCCAACAACTGCACGCTGGTGCTGGTAGGCGACGTCGACCCCAAGAACGTCATCGCGCGGGTACGCCAGCTTTTCGAATCCATTCCGCGACAGCCGCCGGCCGAGCCGATTCGCACCAAGGAGCCGGAGCAGCACGGCGAACGGCGCGTTCTCATCGAAGCCGACGCGCAGACGCCGCTGTTGCAGTTCGCCTATCACAGCATCGCGGGCTCCGACCCGCGGCTACCGGCCCTGGAACTGCTGATGCGCATTCTCACCGACGGCGATGCGTCGCGATTGCATCGTTCGCTGGTGGAAGAACGCAAGCTCGCTATCGCTGCGGACAGTCATATCGATAGCGGTTTCGATCCCGGGCTCGCGTGGATATTTCTGTCGCTGCCCGCACAGGGCGATCTGAAGGGGGCCGAGGCCGCGTTCGATGCCGAGATCGAGAAGATCCGTACCCAAGGCGTCAGCGCGGCTGAACTCAACCGCGCTCGCAACCAGGCGCTCGCAGACTTCTGGCGCAAGCTCGCGACCATCGACGGCAAGGCCAGCGCGCTCGGTTCCTATGCCGTACTGAAGGGCGGGTATCAGAAACTCTTCGATGCACCGCACGCCTACGAACAGGTCACAGTCGAAGACGTGAAGAAGCTCGCAGTCGAGCTGCTGCGGCCGTCCAATCGCACCGTCGGCGTGCTGACCGCCGCCGCAGCGAGCAAGGAGTGAGCATGAAACGAACGTCGAGCCGTCCTGGCCGGAACGTGATTGCGCATGCGCTTGCGCTGGTCATCGCATTCATCGCATGCCAGGCAACCGTGCAGGCGAAAGCTGACGACGCAGGTGTACGTGTTCCCCCATTCGAGCGCGTGCAACTCGACAACGGCGCAGTGCTGTTGCTGATGGAGCGACATGACGTACCGCTGATCGCGTTCAATGCCGTCATTCGCGGTGGAGCACTTACCGATCCGGCGCAGCAGTCTGGCATGAGCCAGCTCCTGGTGCATCTGCTCGAAAAAGGCGCGGGCAAGCGCGATGCCTTTGCTTTCGCCGACGCCCTCGCCTCGGTCGGCGCCACGATCGCGACCGACGCGGACACCGAAAGCACCGTAATCCAAGGTTCGTTCCTGGCGCGCGACCAGGCGCTGATGATCGAACTGCTCGCCGACATGCTGCAGCGCCCGCGCCTCGACGAAGCGCAATTCGAATCGCTGCGGGCGCGCCAGATCGAGTTCATTCGAGCGGCCAAGGATTCGGATCTGGAATCGCTGACCGGGATCTACGGCAAGGCGGCGCTGTTCGGCGATCACCCGTATGGCCGCTCCGTGATCGGCAGTGAAAACGGACTGGCCGGCATCGCCCACGCGGACCTCAAGCGTCACTACGAAGAACACTATGGCGCCGACCGGCTGATTCTCGCCGTCACCGGCGATTTCCAGACAGCTTCGATGAAGCGCGCGCTGACGCAGGCGTTCAATGGCTGGCGCAAGGCAGCCGCGGCATTGCCGGCGGTAACCTCGCCGGCACGGCAGACCGGCCGTCGCGTGGTGTTGGTCGATGCGCCCGACTCGGTGCAATCCTATTTCTGGGCGGGCAACGTTGGTGTCGCGCGCACTTCTCCGGAACGCGCTTCGCTCGATGTGGTGAACACCCTCTTCGGCGGCCGCTTCACCTCGATGCTCAATACCGAGCTGCGTATCCGCAGCGGACTGTCGTACGGTGCACGCTCACGCTTCGAGCGGCTGACACAGCCCGGCAGCTGGCAGATGAGCTCCTACACCCAGACCGACACGACCCTGCAGGCCATCGACCTGGCGCTGTCGGTCCTGGACCGGCTGCATGCGCAGGCGCTCGACCCGACCGCACTGCAATCCGCCAAGACGTACGTGCAGGGCCAGTTCCCGCTGGCGCTGGAAACGGCGGACGAATGGGCGCGCGTGCTCGCCGATCTGGCGCTCTATGGTCTGGATCGCAGCTACATCGACGGCTATGGCGAGGCGCTCGATAAAGTATCGAGCGACGATGCACGCCGAGTGATCCGCGAACGCTTTCCAACCCGGGACGATCTGATCCTGGTGGTCATCGGCAAGGCTGCCGCCCTGCGCGACAACCTGCGCAAGTACGGCCCGATCACCGAAATGAAACTGTCCGATCCCACGTTCGTGGCGAAGTAACCGCACCACGCGGATCGGCTACTACCTGTCGACCGGCTTGACACTTCGGGGGTGCGCACGATGCGCACCTCTTCGATCTCACGTTCTGTGACGCTCGTCACATTGAAGGCAAAGCCCCGCTCACCCGCTCGCGAGCTGCAGAATTCACGGGAAAAACAGCGCTTTTCTGCTGTTGCAGCGCGGCCTTCTGACAACTTTTCCGACATGGACAAACCGCGGCGAGTAGCTAGACTCGCCCGATCTTTCGCGTCGACGCACGACGCGACCGACACCTCAATGCAATATCGGCGCAGCGATTTCGATGTCACGAACACGGTGCAGGTCAGCTCGGCGGACGCCGTGCGACGCGCCGTCAACGAGCTGTACCGTCAGGCCTGGCCGCACTATCCGTTCGATCGCATCGACAGCGCCTTCCGGGACTTCGAACGGCTGTTCAACGGCCAGTTCCCGGGCTACTACGGTTGCGACACGGTCTATCACGACCTGCAGCATTCGCTCGACGGCACCTTGGCGGTGGCGCGGCTGATCGTCAGCCACGACCGCACTCACAGCACCGAAGAGAAGCTCGGACCGGAGCGCGCCATTCTCGGCGTAGTCATCGCGCTGTTCCATGACGCCGGCTACATCCGCCAGACCGACGACCAGACGCATCGCAACGGCGCCGAGTTCACCTTGAGCCATGTCAGCCGCAGCGCGCAGTTCATCGGCCGTTACCTACCCACCATCGGCATGGCCGAGTGGGTGCCGGTAGCCACCAAGGTAGTGCACTTCACCGGCTACGAAGTGCAGTTCGATCAGATCCGGCTCGACGACAACCGCGACCGCGTGGTGGGCCATGTGGTCGGCACCGGCGATCTGATCGCGCAGATGTCGGACCGCTGCTACCTGGAAAAATGCCGCGACCGCCTGTACCCGGAATTCGTGCTCGGCGGCATCGCCATGCCGAACGATGCACAGGGCAACACCTCGGTGCGCTATCGCTCGGGCCTCGATGTACTGCGCCAGACGCCTGAGTTCGTGGAAGACGTGCGGCGCACGCGGCTGGACGGCGAGTTCAACGGGCTCTACCGCCATCTGCGGGTGCTGTTCAACGGTCGCAACCCGTACATGGAAGCGATCCAGGGCAATCTCGACTACCTGGCCGAAGTGCTGCGCACCGGGCGCTGGCCCATGCTGCGGCGGGATCCGCCCTGCTTCACCTGGGAAAAGAACCCGGTGCAGAACATCCGCTCGCTGATGCTGGGCCACATGAAGCAGGTCTGGAAAACCTGAAAGCGTGTGCTGGCTGCGGCTGATGCCAGCCTGTAGCCTTGCGGCCCATGTCCCTGCCCGATCATCTCGTCGTTCGTCTGGCCGTGGCGCTGGGTGCCGGTCTGCTGATCGGTATCGAGCGCGAGCGCAGCCATAACAAGAACCAGTCCCATGAAGCGGCCGGCGTCCGCACGTTCACGCTGACGGCACTGGTCGGCGCCATCAGTCTGCAGCTCGGACAGGAGCTGGCGTTCATTGCTTTTGCCTTGATCCTCGGCGCGCTCATCGCCGTCGGCTACGGGCGTACGCGCGATCTCGATCCGGGCATGACGACCGAAGTCGCGCAGCTCGCCACGTTCCTGCTCGGCGGGCTTGCCATGCGCGAACCGCAACTCGCGGCCGCCCTCGCAGTCGTCGTCGCCGTTCTGCTTGCTGCACGCACCCGACTGCATAACTGGATCCATCACGTACTGACCGACCAGGAAATTCGCGACGGCCTGCTGCTGGCCGCCGCCGCTCTGGTCATCCTGCCGCTGACGCCGCAGGAGGCGATCGACCCGTGGGGCGTGATCAAGCCACGGCAACTGTGGACACTCGCGGTGACGGTGATGGCGATCAACGGTGTCGGCTACATCGCCTTGCGCGTGCTCGGACCAAAGGTCGGCCTGGCATTGGCAGGCTTTTTTTCCGGCTTCGTTTCCAGCACCGCGACCATCGGCGCCATGGGCACGCGGGCGAAGGAACAACCCGAGCTGCGGCATGGCGCGGTAGCCGGAGCTGCGGTTTCTTCCGTCGCCACGGTCGTGCAACTGGCGGTAGTCATTGGCCTGGTCAGCACGGCGCTGCTGCTCGAACTCGCCCTGCCGCTGGCGGCAGCGGGCCTGATGGCGGCCATCTATGCGGCCTTGTTCACCGTTCGCAGCGTGCGCCAACGCGGCGAAAACACGGCACCGGCGGGACGGCCGTTCGATCCGAAAACCGCATTCGTGTTCGTCGCGGTGGTCGGCGCTGCACTCGTTGCCACCGCGCTGCTCACTCAATGGCTGGGGACTCGCGGCCTGCTTCTGGCCAGCACCGTCAGCGGCCTGGGCGATGCGCACGCCGCGGCGATCTCGGCCGCATCACTCGCCGCGAACGGCGCCGCCACGCTGGACCTGGCCGCCATGGCCGTTCTGGCCGGATTCACCACCAACGCATTGAGCAAGCTGATCGTGGCTTTCAGCCTGGGCGACCGCCACTATGCGTTGGCGCTGGCGCCCGGCATCGGGCTGAGCGTCGCGGCCGCCTGGGCCGGGCTGTTCGGCCTGCGCCTGTTCAACGGCGGCTGAGGCTCGGCCGCCGCCATCAAGAAGTTCGACATGAAGCAGCAGTTCGCCCGTCTTGCCACTCGCTTCCCGCGTCGACGCGCCTTCATCACGGGAGCCGGCAGCGGCCTGGGATTGGAGCTGGCACGCGCGCTCGCCGCCGATGGCTGGTCGCTCGGCTTGTTCGATCACAACCTGGAACGGCTGACCGCGGTGGAAGGCGACCTCTCGGCGTCGGGCATCCCGGTGCTGGCTTACCCTGGCGATGTGACACAAGCGAGCGAGCTCACCGTGGCGGTCAACTCGTTCGCCGCCACGCGCGACGGGCTGGACGTGATGATCAACAACGCCGGTGTTGCCGGCAGCGGCGCCTTGATGGAAGTGGCGCTGGAAGACTGGCGCTGGATCATCGATACCAATCTCATGGGCGTGGTGCATGGCTGCCGCGCCGCCGTTCCGCATCTGCAGCGCAACAACTCGGGACTGCTCATCAATATCGCGAGCGCCGCAGCCTTCGCCAGCGCACCCGGCATGGGCTCGTACAATGCCAGCAAAGCCGCCGTGCTGTCGTTGAGCGAAACGTTGAATGCGGAGCTGCGCGACTCGGGAACGCAGGTGAGCGTCGTGATGCCGACGTTCTTCAAGAGCAGTCTGCTGGAATCGTTCCGCGGCCCCGATCACGCGCGCGTCACTGCCGCGGCGTTGATGGAGAACTCGGAGTACCCGGCGACCGAGCTGGCGCGCGATCTACTGACCCTGGCTGCAAACGGCGAAACCTACATCGTGCTGCCGAAGTCGGCACGCCGCTTGTGGCGGATGAAACGCTGGATGCCGAATCTGTTCCTGCGCCGCGTGACGCAGATGCGCGAGCGAATGCGGCAAGGGCTGGTGCGCTGATCTTCAGCGCTCGCTGCCTGCGAGGGCTCTTGTCGTTCGTTGTCAGTGCGTTCGCAACGAATCAGTAGCGATGCCGTCGCACCCCGCTACGGCGAATCGATCGACAACAGGAAGCGCGTATAGATTTCCGGCAAGCGCGCCAGTACGTACGGCTTACCCGAGATCGTGCTGCCATCGATCACTTGTCGCAGCATGGACAGGCTGAGCGATTCCAGCGCCGGCAGCGACACCGGCGCATAACTCAAATGCCAGGGCTCGGGACTCACGCCGCCGCGATCGAAGCGGTACGGGCGGAAGAAGCCGAAGCTGTGCATGTTCGCGTCGAGCCAGGCGCTCAAACGCGCGAAGACTCCGTCCTTTGCGTATTCGCGCGGCAGCAGCTCGACTTGATAGCCCTCCGGCACCGCCGCTGCATCGATCACATCGACGTCGCTGCCCCAGTGGTGACGGCTGCCGCCAGGAATCGCCGACCAGCACAGGATGGCGTCCACCATCTCGCTGTCGGACACGCGCGCGCGATCGATGAGCTCGCCGCTGCGATCGTAGAGTGGCCGCTCGCCCGCCCACTTGCGATTCCATATCGCCAGTTGCGTATCGAAATCGCGGAAGCTCGAGCGCGCGGCCAGATCGATGCCGTCGTACGCCGCGGCATCGCGCATCGCCAGGAACGAGGCCACGACCTCGTAGTGCAATACGCTGCGCAGCTGATTCAGCTCGACGACGTGCGTGCGGGCGCGGCCAGTGAGCTCGAGCTCATTCATGCTTCAGACAACCTCTTCGAGTCGGCAAGGATCGCAAGTATGTCAAAAAATCCGACAACCCAACGGACTTCGCGACGAGTCGAAACATTTTCAGCTTCTGGATAACACTGCCGGCTGCGAAAGCCCGCTATGATGCGTCGAAGGGGAGGGAGTCGAGGCCGGCAGAATCCTGCAGGCACGACGCCGTTGAAGGGCGGTTCCCCGGATCAATACTCATATATGTCGACCTGGGCTGTAACGAATAATCGAACAGCCGAAGGTGGGGCCCTTCGACAACGCAAGGATAGACGAGGCGTCGGGAGCATCGCAGTTTGAGAACGCACGGCCTCAAAACCAGATTACTCGTGATCGCGGTCGCCGCGGGCGTGTGCATCACGACCGTGCTGCTTGCTCTTGGCTATCTCGACTATCGTCATTCCAGCGCGACCACCGGCATCCAGGGTGAGCGCTCGCTGCTCGCCGCCGAGCTGCAACGGCTCGACGTAGCCGGCAGCGACATCATCGCTGCGCACACCGCCGACCTGGAAAGCGCGCTGCGCGCCAATGACAAGAACGCCGTCCGTCGCATCGGCGAGTTGATGCTGGCGAACCGCATGGTCACGTTCGTGCGCATCGACGATGCCGCCGGCAAGTCCGTTTACGAAGCGGTACGCGACGAGCCCTGGGTAGAGTCACTGCAACCTTCGGAAGAACGCCAGGCGCGCCGTACGCTCGGCGGATTGCAGACGCTCGGCGCAGTCGAGATCGGCATCGCGCGGGCGGGCCTGATCACTTCGGCCAAAGGCCTGCGGGCGCAGCTCGAAAGCGTGGAGCGCCACGATTTCAATCGCCGCCTCTGGAGCATCGCCGGCGCCGGCCTGCTCATCACCGGCGTGCTGGCCGCGGTCGCGTGGCTGCTGGCGCGGCGGCTGGAGCGTCCCATCGTCGAGCTGATCCGCTCGGCCGAGCGCATCGGCGAAGGCGACTACACCCGCCCGCACAAGGTCACCAGCAACGACGAGATCGCCGACCTGGAAGTGGCGCTGGACCGGATGCGCCAGAACCTGCGCCAGACCACCATCACCAAGGACTATCTCAACAGCGTGCTGAACAGCATGAACGATGCCGTGCTGGTCACCTCGCCCGCCGGCATCGTCACGCGCGTCAACGACGCCGCTGTGCGCTTGTTCGGCTACAAGGAAGAAGAGATCGCCGGCAAGCCGTTCATCACGCTGCTGGCCGACAACGAGCGCGACTCGTTCTCGATGGAAACCTCCGCGGTGGAAACGCGCGAGACAGTGATCGCCACAAGCAGCGGCCAGACCATTCCGGTTTCATTGTCGGGTGCGCCGATCGCTGCGGACGATCCGCAGTTCCAGGGCACCATCTTCGTCATCCGCAACATCACCGAGCGCAAGCGTGCCGAGCGCCGCATCCGCTATCTCGCCCGTTACGATGCGCTGACGAAAGTGCCGAACCGCATGCAGTTCCAGCACATGCTGCAGCAGGCCATCGCGCGCGCACGGCGTGCCGATCGCGGCATCGTGCTGCTGTACCTGGACATGGACCGGTTCAAGGAAATCAACGACACCTTCGGCCACGCCGCCGGCGACCGCACGCTGGAAGTGCTGACCGAGCGGCTGACCCGCATCCTGCCGCGCGAAGCGGTGGTCGGCCGACTGGCGGGCGACGAGTTCGGCCTGTTCATCGAAGGCTTCGCCGAATCCGAACACGAACGCGCCCAGGCCGCGAATCTCGCCCGCATGGTGCTGGCCGAGGTCGGCAAGGCCTACTACGTCGATCAGCAGGAAGTGTTCCTCACCGCCAGCGTCGGCATCGCGCTGTGCCCCAAGGATGCGGAGAACGTGATCGACCTGATCCGCAACGCGGACGCGGCGATGTATCACTCCAAGCAGAACGGCGGCAACAGCTTCGCGTTCTACTCGCCGGACATGAACGCCGCGGCAGTGGAACGGCTGATGCTGCGAAGCAAGCTGCGCCGTGCGCTGGAACGCGATGAGCTGGTGATGTTCTACCAGCCCAAGGTGGATCTGACCAACGGCCGCATCGTCGGCGCCGAGGCACTGCTGCGCTGGCGCCTGCCAGGGCACGGCGACATTCCGCCGGCGCAGTTCATCCCCCTGGCAGAGGAAACCAACCTGATCCTCGGCATCGGCGAATGGGTGCTGAACCGGGTCTGCTCCGACTACCGCCGCTGGCTGGAGCGCATCCCAAGTCCCGGCCGCGTGTCCATCAACCTGTCGCTGAAGCAGCTGCGGCAGGCCAGCTTCATCACGCGCTGTCGCTCCGTGTTCCGTCGCCACGAAGTCTCGCCCACCTGCTTCGAGCTGGAGATCACCGAAACCACCCTGATGGCGGACCCCCGGCGCACGATCAAGCTGCTGAACGAGCTGCACAGCATGGGCCTGCACCTGTCCATCGACGATTTCGGCACCGGCTATTCCTCGTTGAGCGCGCTGCAGCAGTTCCCGATCGGCACGCTCAAGATCGACCAGTCCTTCGTGCGCGACGCCGCCGTCAATCCCAACGACGCCACCATCGTGCGCACCATCATCGACATGGGCAAGGCGCTGGAAGTCGAAGTGGTCGCCGAAGGCGTGGAGAACGAAGAACAGTTCAACCTGCTGCGCGCCCGTGGCTGCAATTACGCGCAGGGCCGCTTGTTCGGCGATGCGATGAGCTCGGAGGAGTTCATGTCGCTGCTGCTGGCGCAGGCCAACGGCCGCTCACGCGTGAGCCGGCTGTTCGCGGTGAGATAATCCGGTTCTCAGATCGACTGCCTTCACCGCATCCTCTAATTGCACACTCGTCATTCCCGTGCAGAGCCTGCCCCCGCGTAGGCGGGGCGGGAATCCATCCGACTGGATGCCCGCCTGCGCGGGCATGACGAGCAATACCGGACAATTCTCGACAGTTACGGGCCATAGCGCAGGCCGCCGCGGCCAACGCCTTTCGCAGCCTCTTCCGACCACTACATCAAGTCCTGTAGCCTTCGCGTTTCGCTTCTGTGGCGCATCGCCGGTAATCTGTCCCGCCTCCCATGCTCACGTTTTCCTCTCTCAGCCTGCGCCGCGGCACGCGGCTGCTCATCAAAGATGCCTCGTTCACCATCTACCGCGGTGAGAAAGTCGGCATCGTCGGCAAGAACGGCACCGGCAAGTCCAGCTTGCTGCAGCTGATCCTGGGCGAGTTGCAGCCGGATGCCGGCAGCTTCGACCGGCCGTCGCAGCTGGTACTGGCACACGTGGCGCAGGAGCTGGATGCGACCGACCAGCCAGCAATCGAATTCGTCATGGACGGCGACGAAGAACTGAGAGCGACCGAGCGCGCCATCGCCAAGGCGGAAGCCGCCGACGACGGCGTCAAACTCGGCGAGCTCCATGCACGTTACGCCGCTCTCGGCGGCTACGACGCACGCAGCCGCGCCGGACGCCTGCTTCACGGCTTGGGATTCTCGCCCGAGGACGAGACTCGCGCAGTTCGCGCATTCTCCGGCGGCTGGCGCGTGCGCCTCAATGTCGCACAGGCGCTGATGTGCCGCTCCGACCTGCTGCTGCTCGACGAGCCGACCAACCACCTGGATCTCGACGCCGTGATCTGGCTGGAAGAATGGCTGCGCAACTATCCGGGTACGTTGCTGATGATCGCGCACGACCGCGAGTTCCTCGATCGTACGGTCGGCCGCATCGTGCACATCGAGCAGGGCGGCGCGCGCATCTACACCGGCAACTATTCGAAGTTCGAAGAACAGCGCGCCGAACAGCTCGCACAGCAGCAGGCGATGTACGAGCGCCAGCAGCGCGAAATCGGCCACATGATGAGCTTCGTCGAACGCTTCCGCGCCCAGGCCACCAAGGCACGGCAGGCGCAGAGCCGACTCAAGGCCTTGGAACGGATGCAGCGCATCGCGCCGGCGCATGTCGACTCGGAGTTCGAGTTCAGCTTCCTGCCGCCGGAAAAACTGCCGCAGCCGCTGCTCAGCATCGAGAATCAATCCATCGGCTACGGCGACCGGGTGATCCTGAGTTCGCTGAGCATGACCATCGCACCCGGCAGCCGCATTTCGCTGCTCGGACGCAACGGCGCGGGCAAGTCGACACTGATGAAAATGCTGGCCGGCGAATTGGCGCCGCTTACGGGGAAACGCGTGGAAGCCCGCGATCTGCGCATCGGGTATTTCGCGCAGCATCAGCTGGAGCAGCTGTCCGTCAACGACTCGCCGCTGGCGCATTTCAGGCGGCTCGATGGCCGTGCCACGGAACAGGAGCTGCGCAATTTTCTCGGCAAATTCGGCTTCAGCGGCGATCGCGTGTTCGAGCCGGTCGGACCCTTTTCCGGCGGCGAGAAGGCGCGGCTGGTGCTGGCACTGGTGAGCTACATGCGGCCGAACCTGCTGCTGCTCGACGAACCGACCAACCACCTGGACCTGGAAATGCGCCAGGCCTTGGCGGTGGCGTTGCAGGATTTCGATGCGGCGGTCGTGCTGGTATCGCACGATCGGCATCTGCTGCGCGCCGTCGCCGACGAGTTGGTGCTCGTAGATCAGGGACGCGCCAAGCCCTTCGATGGCGACCTGGACGATTACGCCCGCTGGTTCACCACCCGCGAACAACAAGAAGAGAAGGAAATCGAAGCGCGCGGCAACACGAACACCGCTGAACAGAAGAAGCAGCGCAAGCGCGAAGAAGCCGAACAACGCAATCGATTGAGCGGCCTGCGCGCCGAGATCGCGCGGCTCGAAAAGGAAATGACCAAGCTGCAGCGCGAACTATCGGAGATCGAAACCGCGCTGGCAGCACCGGAGATCTACCAGGAAGAGTCGAAACCGCGGCTGCGCGAGCTGCTCGACTCGCAGACCCGACTCAAACGCCAGCTGGACGCGGCCGAATCGAAGTGGCTGGAGAACACCGAGATCCTGGAGAAGGAAATGGCTTCGCCGGCCGTCTGAGACGGCGCCTTTTTGCCAACGCTCTCAGGAACAGCTGGCCCACGCCAAGTCCGGCGTACGACTCCTACGCTTTCTGCAACTGCGCTTCGATCAAAGCCTCGGCGGCGGCCAGCAGAAACTTCTGCGGCCCCTGCTTACCCATGGCCTGGGCGCTGGAGAAGGCGCCGTCGACCAACAGCACCAGTTGATCGGTGAGCTCGACCGGGTCGCGAACGTCGAGCTGGTCGATCAAGCCGCGGATGCGACGACGCAGCTCTTCCGTTACCTCGATCGCGAGCTTGCGCGCGGGATGCTCGGGATCGGGAAACTCGGTGATCACGTTCATGAAAGGGCAGCCTCGGAACTTCGAGCTGCTCACGTAGCGCGCAATGCCTTTGAACTCGGCCCGCAGTTGCTCGCGCGGATCGGTGGAGCTGGCATTCGCCAGGTTGTAGTCCCAACCGGCCCAGCGATCCTTGGCCTCCGCTTCCAGCACGGCGGCGATCAGCGCGTCCTTGGATGGAAACCAGCGATACAAGCTGGTCTTGGCTACGCCAGACCGGGCAACGACCGTGTCCACGCCGACGGCCCGCACGCCCTCGCGATAAAACAGCTCGCGCGCAGTGTTCAGAATCCGGTCGCGCACGCTCTCCGTGCCCGCGGTTTCTTCGGTGGTTTTACCGGAACCCGTCTTGCTCATTGCCTCACCCGTCCCGCAACCTCAGCCGTGTCTTGACACGCTACAGACCTGTACGTAGCATCGAGAACAGACAGGTCTGTAGCGTGTTGCAATCTATATCCCGGACCCCGTCGGGTTCAAGGATATCCGCAAGTGCGCAGCAGCGTCGGCCCGTCGCAGGGGTCGAGCATCCCCCCCGCAACACTTTCTGCGACGGCCTTTTTTTCCGGTTTGGGAGAGGTCCCCATGAACACCCGGATACCCCTGCTGGCCGCGATCTCCCTGCCTTTGTTCCTGCCCACGCTCGCAACCGCGGATGCTGCCTGTGATCCGCTCGTTCTGCACAGCCCCACCCACTTTCCGATGCGCTCGCAGCTGCGCGGCCAAAGCGGGATCGTTTATTTGAACGTCACTGTCGACGAAAACGGCCGCGCCACCCGCACTGTGCTGGAACGTTCCAGCGGCCATCGTCTGCTCGACCACGCGGCACGCGAGAGCGTATTGAACGACTGGCGCTTCGATGTCTCCGCCTGCGTCCGCAAAGATCTGCCGGCCACGCATGTCGTCTCGGTCGAATACCGGAATGAGGAATATCGATAGCGATCGGCCGAAGGTGCGTGCCGTCAGATCGTACCGTTCGCCCGCAAGCGATCGAGTTCCTCGTCGCTCAACTCGAGCCGCTCACGCAATACTTCGCGAGTGTGCTGACCGAGCAGCGGTGGCGCCGCCTCATACGAGGGCGGCGTTGCCGACATCTTGATCGGACTGGCCACTTGCGGCACCGATCCCGACAAGGGATGCGGCAGATCGACCCGCATGCCGCGGTGTTGCACTTGCGGATGCGCGAACACCTGGGCGAGATCGTTGATCGGTCCGACAGGAATGCCCAACGGTTCGAGCAATGCCACCCACTCGGCTACCGGGCGCGTACGCAGTATGTCTGCCAGCAACGGCACCAGAATGGCGCGATGGCGCACACGATCCGCGTTCTTTCCAAATCGCGGATCGGTGTGGAACGAGCAACCGGCCGCTTGGCAGAATTTCGCGAACTGGCCGTCGTTGCCCACCGCCAGCACGAACTGGCCGTCCACGGCGTCGAACACCTGGTAAGGAACGATGTTGGCGTGGGCATTGCCCTGCCGCTGCGGCACCTTGCCCGACACCAGGTAGTTCATGTTCATGTTGGCAAGGGTCGCGACCTGCACGTCCAGCAATGCCATGTCGATGTACTGCCCTTCGCCGGTCTGCGTGCGATGCGCGAGCGCCGCAAGCACTGCGATCGTCGAATACAAGCCGGTCATGATGTCGGCCACCGCGACGCCGACCTTCTGCGGTCCACCGCCTGCCAGCTCATCACGCTCTCCGGTAATGCTCATCAACCCGCCCATGGCCTGGATGAGGAAGTCGTAGCCGGCCACATGACGCATCGGGCCGCTCTGGCCAAAGCCGGTGATGGAGCAGTAGATGAGGCCGGGATTGACGGCCTTGAGGTCTTCATAGCCCAGCCCGTAGCGGGCCAGGTCGCCGGCTTTGTAATTTTCCAGCAGCACGTCGCACTGTGCCGCAAGCCTGCGGACCAGCGCTTGTCCTTCGGGGCGCGAGATATCCAACGTCACCGACTTCTTGCCGCGATTGGCGGCCAGGAAATAGGCCGCTTCGTGCGTGTCGTGGCCTGCCGTGTCCTTTAGATAAGGAGGCCCCCAGGCACGCGTGTCATCCCCACTCCCTGGACGCTCGATCTTGATCACCTCGGCACCCAGGTCTGCGAAAACCTGGCCCGCCCAGGGACCGGCAAGCACACGGCTCATATCGAGCACGCGCAGGTGTGACAAGGCACCGCGGGATCTGCTGTCAATCTGGGAATTCATGCATGACGGCCGCCAGGAAGATGCGGGAGTGTACTGGCAAAATCGCGGGCTGGCCGACCCTGGATTCCCCGTGCATCGTAAACACCGGAAGAAGCGAGAATGGCCGGCGCTGAATCCGAACGAAATGTAATCTGTCGACGACCCGCGCGTTGCGGGAGTTTCCGCGCAATGGATCTACCGGTCGATGACGACACGGAACGAACGCGTCAGCGATCACTCTTAAAATAGTGTGAGGACGCCAACGGCTCCAAGGACCTGAAAATGGCTCATCGGATCACCCATCGCCCGGTCGTCGCGATCCTGCTGCTGGCCTTGGCGCAGGCCGTGCCGGCGGCCGAGCCGGCCGGCAGCCATGCCGGCACACCGAACGATCCGCCCCGGACCGAAGCCAGCCCGGTGAGGAAGCCGCTGGACCTGCGTCCACCCGACATCACTACGCTGCTGTCACGGGCGGAACTGGACCGCATCCTGAGCCGGATCGTCGAGGAGAACATCGAGGAAGTGGAGGTGCAGCGCGAACGCACCAAAGCGCCGAACCTCGGAACACCGGCCGTACCGCTGGGCATTGCCTCGCCCTTCTGGGCGATCGCGAATCCGCTGCAGGCGTGGCGCATCTTTGCGCCCATTCCGCCGGACCGCGCGCAATTCATCAGCGCGCCGGCTGACGCCACGGATCCATACCGCCGGCCCATATTCTTCCCGCCCTGATCTCTTTGCACGGCGGATGGCCGGCACGGTAAATTGACGCCGATCCCGGGTCGTTTCCATTCTCGCCGCGCCGATTCATCGACGTCGGGGCGTGTCCCAAAGGCCGATGATGCTCGACGACGAAATCTGCGCCTTTCTCGCCAGCGGCGTATCGATCACGATCGCTTCGCGCAACGCTTCCATGCGACCTTCGCTTTCGCGCGCCAGGGGCTGCCGGGTTCTGCCCGGCCCGCAGCCGAAGCTGCGTATCTATGTATCGGCGGCCCACGCCGGGGAACTGCTCGACGACGTTCGCGCCACCGGCATGATTGCCGCGGCCTTCAATCTTCCGGACACACACCGCTCGTTGCAGCTCAAAGGTAGCGACGCCCGTATCGCAACCCTCGAGGACGCCGATCGCGTTGCAATGGACCACTGCATCCTCGCCTTCTCTTCGTCGCTGACGACGCTGGGATTCTCCAACGATTTCATCCGCGCCTTCTTCGAGGCGCCGCAGGATGAAACCGCCATCGAGTTCACGCCGGCCGATGCGTTTCAGCAGACGCCCGGCCCCTCTGCCGGAGCGCGGCTGCCATGACGCAGCTGACACTGGAATCCATCCGCGATTGCCTGGATGGAGAAGTCCCCGGCGTCATCGCCACCTGTTCGCCCGACGGTGTGCCGAACATCAGCTACGTCTCGCAGGTGCACTACGTCGACGGCGAGCACATCGCCCTGTCATTCCAGTTCTTCAGCAAGACCCGCGACAACATCCGCGCCAATCCGGTGGCGAACGTCATGGTCGTCAATCCGGAGACCAGCGCCCGCTATCGCCTGCAGGCGCAATACCTGCGAACCGAGGACACCGGCGCCGTCTTCGAGAACATGAAGGCGAAACTGGCCGGCATCGCTTCGCACACCGGCATGAGCGGCGTGTTTCGGCTGCAAGGCGCGGATATCTACCGCGTCACATCCGTCGCCGCGGTGACCGGTCAGACCGTGCTGCCGACACCGCCGCGCAAAAGCCTGCTCGCCGCTGTGCGCGCCTTCTCGCAATCCACTCAGCAATGGAATGAGCTGAGCGAGCTGCTCGACGGTGCGCTGACGCAGATCGAGCTGCAGCTGGGCGTGCGCCACTCCATGATTCACTGGCTGGACGAAAGCGGCGAACGCCTCTACCTGGTGGCCAGCCGCGGCTACGCCCAGTCAGGCGTCGGCTCGGAAATTCAGCTGGGGCAAGGAGTGATCGGCGTTGCTGCCAGCGCGCGAACATCGATCCGCGTCACGCATGCAACCTCCGAGTACACCTACAGTCGCGCTGCCCGCGAAAGCGTTCGCACCACCCAGCTCGCCGACCGCCTCGAAGCCGAGATTCCCCTGCCGGGCCTGCCGGCGCCCGGCAGCCAGCTCGCGGTGCCGATAACAGCCCGGACGCGACTGCTCGGTGTCCTGTATCTCGAAGATGCCGACGAATCGCAATTCGGCTACGACGAGGAAGACGCCGTGGTCGCGATCGCCCAGCATCTGGGGCTGGCGGCGCAGATGCTCAGCCAGACGAGTGAACGCAACGCCGACCGGCCACGCACCGTGCAGAGCGAACCTGCACCGGCGGGCCAGCCGCTGGTCGTTCGCCATTACGCCGCGGACGATACGATCTTCATCGGCGATGACTACCTGATCAAAGGCGTAGCGGGCGCAATTCTCTGGAAACTGCTACATGAGTACACGGCGCGCGGACGCAGCGAGTTCACCAATCGCGAGCTGCGCCTGGATTCGACGTTGCCGCTGCCGGACGTGTCGAGCAATCTGGAGGCACGCCTGATCCTGCTGCAGCGCCGGCTGGCCGAGCGCTGTCCCAGCCTGGGCATTGAAAAGGCAGGACGCGGCCGTTTCCGTCTGCGCATCGCCCGGCCGTTGTGCCTGCTGGAAGCGACCTGAACCAGGCATCGAGCAGATCGGCGGGACCGGTCGCTATTGCCACAAACATGGTTTGTTCTCCCGCGCTTCAGTTCAGCGCCATCTCGAGCTTGTAGAAATCCCGCTGGCTCAGGACCTGCCGCGCGAGTTCGAGCACGCCGTTGAACACCTCTGGCGGTGCGGTGCGCTTCATGCCGCCGAGCAGTGCGGCGCGCTCGCCGGCATTGATGTGCGCCAGCATCCAGCGCAGGCCTTGAACCGATTCTTCCGGGGCGAGTGACGCGACGATCCGGTGCTCGATCGCGAAGACCTGCTCCTCGGTACAGGCCTGGATCAGCGCGTGGTGGTTCTCCGTTTCCTCGACGATCATGTGCGTGAAGTTCTCCGCGACGAAAGCGCTCACGCTGAGGTAAAGCCTGCGCGCCAGTGCGGCATTCCGGGTCGGGTCGGCGGACTCGAACTTCGCGATCTGCCGCTCCAACGCATCGATCTGGGTTACGTGCTCGACATGCTCATGCTCGGTGCGCGCCGAAAGCTGCGCATCCGAGCGGGCGATGGCCGGATGCACGAAATCGTTCTCGTGTTGCAGGTGACTGCGACACATGGCCAGCAGGCCGCGCAGCTGCTCCAGAACCTGTTCCCGTTCGCAGGCATCGGTCACGTCCATGCGACCCAGCTTCAGCAGCACATCGGTCATGAAGCCCCGCAGGCCTTTGTGGACCACGGCGTAGATGTTGTATCGGAACTCGCTGGGCTGCCCCTGGGACAAGTGGGCCTGGCTGAGTGCGGCCATGAAAAACTCCGTGGTGGGGTGAACCGCGACGGCGGCGATGGCACACACGTTAGTGGAATCGTCCAGAGCGGCTCGCTAAAAGCGCCGTAAGGAAACACTAAAAGAATGCTAACGCGGCCGGCCGTCGCTGCCTTGCGTCACCGGCGGTGAGCAGCGAGGTATGCGAGAATCCGGTCTCGATCCCGCTCGAGCGACCGATCCGCCGATGAATGCACAGACCAACGCCGCGCCCGCTGCCTCACGTCACCTGAAACTCGAGGGCGGCTGCAACTTCCGCGACATCGGCGGCTATGCCGCCGCCGGCGGGCGCACCGTGAAATGGGGACAGGTGTATCGAACCGGCGTGTTGAGCTATTTCACCGGCAACGACCATCCTTCACTCCTCAAACTCGGCGTACGCGCCATCTGCGACCTGCGGCGCGAAGAAGAACGCGAACGTGAACCAACGCGCTGGCCCGATGCTTCGATTCAGGCGCTGGCATGGAAGGACGGCGTGAACATGCCAACCGTGCGTGGCTTTGCCGCCAAGCGACCACGCACTGCTGCCGGAATGCGCGATGCGATGATCGATGTCTATCGCGCGCTACCCGACTGGATGGGGCCGCGTATCCGCGGCTTGTTCGAGTGCATCGCCACCGGCAAGGCGCCGGTCGTCGTCCACTGCGCAGCGGGCAAGGATCGCACCGGTGTTGCCATCGCGGTGCTGCTCGGCGCGTTGGGCGTGTCCAGCGACAGCATCATCGAGGACTATCTGCTGACCAACGCCGGCGGCAATTTCGAGCACTTCATCCTGGCACATCAGCACAGCCAGCTCGGCCTGGCCGATGCGCATCAGCCGCTGCTGTCCATGCCGGAGGAAATGCGCCGCATGCTGTTCGTCGCCGACCCGGAGTACCTGCAGGCGGCGCTGGAACAGATCGAGCGTGCACACGGCGGACTGGAAACCTACCTTAAGACTTCGGTGCAGCTCGGGCCGGCCACCTTGCAGCAAGTTCGCGATTCGCTGCTCGTATGACGCAGAAAACGCCCTGAAAGTATCGGTCGAGTCTTGCTCCGGCCGCAGCGTCACCGCACAATCGATCGCGCCACTGGACTCAACGAGCAAGCTGCCTTCCGCAGATCCTCATGCCGACCGGGCCCACACAGAACGAAGAATCGCTGGTCGCACGCGTACTCGCCCAAGGGTATGGCCGGCTGCATTTCCCCGAACCGCTGGAAAGCGAATTCCGCGCCGATCACATGCTGGCTTCGGTGCGCTGGGTGCGCATGTGCCTGTTCGTGGCGGTCGGCACCAGCGTCGGCTTCGCCCTGATCGATCACTGGGTCATCCATGCCAGCAACCCGATGCCCGACGTGGTGCGCTTCGGGTTACAGTTGCCGGTCCTGTTCGCAGCACTGCTCGCGACCTTCAAGCCGTTCTATGTGAACTGGTACGAGCGTGCCATCCAGGTTGGCGGTCCGCTGTTCGGCATCGGCACCGTGCTGCTCGCCGTCTACGCTCAGCCGCAGCACACTGCGCTGGTCGGCTCACGCATCCTGCTGGTGGCGTTCTTCTACTATTTCATGTCCGGTCTGCGAATGACGCAGGCGCTGCGCGGCAACCTGATCATTCTTGGCGCACTGATGGTCGCGGGCGCCGCCGGGTTCATGGCATCGGACGTCGCGACTTACCTCTCGTTCGCGCTGATCTGCGCCAACGTCATCGGTGTTGCCGGCGCGTACGCGCTCGAATACGCGAACCGGACATCGTTCCTGGAGCGCAAGTTGTTGGTGGAAATTGCCGAACTGGACGGCCTTACACGCCTGCTCAACCGGCAAACCTTCGAAGCGCGCGTCCGCGATTCCTGGCGCCGCGCTGTGGCGGAACATCGCGCAGTGACGGTGCTCATGGTCGATGTCGATCATTTCAAGCTGTACAACGATCATTACGGCCACCAGGCCGGCGATGATTGTCTGCGACGTGTCGCCACGGCCGTTCGCACCGCGGTCGCAACACGGCCAGAAGATTTCGTCGCACGCTATGGCGGCGAAGAGATCATTGCTGTTCTGATCGATTGCGACGAGGCGAAGGCCCAGGAGATCGCACGGCGTGTGGTGGCGGAAGTCGCCGCACTCGATATCCCGCACGACTCCTCGATCGAATGCAGGCGCGTCAGCGTCAGCGTCGGAGCGGCAACCCAGATGCCGCCGATCGCTTCGTCCTACGACTCCATCGTGCGACTGGCCGATGGCGCTCTCTACGCGGCCAAACGCCAAGGCCGCGACCGCAGCATCGCGGTCGAAGCGCGTACCGCGGCGGTCGCCTAGCGCGAGAATCCGACAGGCGTGACCGTTCTGGTCACGCACCATTCACGGCATGACAGGCGGCTGATATTCCAGCGTCAGTCCGAACAGCCAGAGCAGGAACAGCACCAGCGGCACGTGTGCGACGAACTGCACGATGGTGAAGCCGACCACGTCGCGCGCCTTCAGGCCCAGGATGCCCAGCAGCGGCAGCATCCAGAACGGATTGATCAGGTTGGGCAGTGCTTCGGCGGCGTTGTAGACCTGCACTGCCCAACCCAAGTGCACGTGCAGATCGTTGGCTGCCTGCATCACGTACGGTGCTTCGATGATCCACTTGCCGCCGCCGGAAGGAATGAAGAAGCCGAGCACCGCGGAATAGACGCCCATGACCACCGGGAAGCTCTCGCGCGAGGCCGCTTCCGTGAAGAATATGGACAAGTGATGCGCGATGCTGACGCCGTCACTGCCGTTGGCGCCAGTAATGATGGCAGCGATGCCGCCATACAGCGGGAACTGGATCAGCACGCCCGTAACGCTCGGCACACCACGAGCCACCGCATCCAGAAACACGCGCGGTCGCCAGCACAGCAGCAATCCCAGCATCAGGAACAGGAAGTTGTAGGTGTTGAGATTGGAGATCGCCAGGGTCACGCCCTTGGTCGCGAACTCATGCACCAGCCACGTCGCGCCGAGCGCTGCGATCAGCACGTTCAATAGCGGGCTGTACTCCAGCCATTCACCGGGCCGCGTGCGCTTGGAGACAGGCGCCTGTACGAAATCGGTATCGATGCCGAGCTCGCGCGCCGTGCGCGAACGTGATGCATGCGGCGCGGTCAGCCATGCGATCCAGAGCGTCACGACGATCAGAACTGCCGTGAGCGCGAGCGACTGCCATAGGAAGATGGTGCCGCTGAAAGGAATGACACCGGTAATGGCGAGCAGCGAGGGCGGCATGCTCGCCGGATTCGCCTGCAGCTGTGCTGCCGAGGACGACAGTCCGAGCGCCCACACCGAGCCCATGCCCAGATACGCCGCAGCACCGGCGGCGCGATAGTCCATCTCCAGATCTTCGCGGCGCCCCATGGCGCGCACCAGCAGACTGCCGACGATCGAGCTCAGTCCCCAATGGACCAGCGACAGCATCATGCTGATCAGGGCGACCCAGCACACTGCGCGGCGCCCCGTACGCGGCACCGCCGCGAGCCGGTCGATCAATCGCGCCACCGGCGGCGAGCTCGCCACCACGTAGCCGCCGATGATGATGAAGCTCATCTGCATGGTGAAGGGAATGAGGCTCCAGAAGCCGTCGCCAAAGGCCTTGGCCGTCGCCACGGGTCCGGCGCCCAACGCCAGTGCCGCCACGGCCACGATGACCACGGCCAGCGCCGCGAAGACGTAAGCGTCGGGAATCCAGCGTTCCGACCAGGCGCAGCTGCGCAGGGCGATGCGTTCGAGGCGGGACGGGGCGATCTCTTTCATGACGGCAGCTTGTTCTTGTCGGAGCGACGAGCGGGCCCAAGGGTACCGCAACTGGACCCAACCGTAGCCGCGCACTGGCACTACGTCGGCGCCGCCAGCCGGCCCAGGATGCGCAGCGGGTGATCCGGAGCCAACCAACACCGAACCAACCAGGGGGCCCCATGAAAGACCTGACCCGGCTGCAGCGCCTTGCGCGCAATTTCTGCCTTGCCGCCGTCGTCGCGCTGGCCCACGGCGAAGTCGACGCCGCGACCATCTTCTCCGACAACTTCCAGGACGGCGCCATCGACGGCTGGACTGCCAGCGGCACCGTCTATCCCAATCTCTACCTGGGCAACTACTCCATCGGCCTGAGCGGCCCCGCGACCGCACAACGCACCGTCTCCACGGTGGGCTACACCGGCGTCAACATATCGTTGCAGATGGCCGCCGCATCATTGGAACTCAGCGAGAGCTGCATCGCCGAGGTGTCCATCAACGGCGGCGCGACCTGGACGACCGCACTCACGCTGTTCAACGGTCAGGACAACAGCGCGCTGTACTCAGCAGGCTCGGTGCCGGTGAACGCCGACAACAACGCCAACGTCGTGATCCGTTTTCGCAGCAACGTGGCCCAGGCCAACGACATGTGCTACGGCGACAACATCCTGGTCACCGGAACGGGCGGCGGCGGTGGTGGCGGAGGCACGCCGACGCCCGACGTGTTCGACCCCCTGTCAGGCAGCGGCGCGGTGAGCCGAAGCCTGCTCACCTACAGCACGCTGACTGCCGGCACTGCTCCAGGCTCGCGCATCGATCTCAGCGGCTACGCACTGCCGGCCAACGCTGCCGAACCGACGCAGTTCTTCCAGGGCAGATTGACGCTGAGCAACACCGCGACCAGCGGCGGCTTCGCCGAGATCGTCGATACCTACGGCTACACCAACGCCACCGACAGCCCGCGCAAACACCTGCCGCCGTTCGATTTCGAGTTCATCCAGACCGGCAGCCACATTTTCCCGTTGCAGCGCGGTTCGATCGCCAGCACGCATCCGAACTGGGAATTCGTGCTCTCGCCCGGCCGGGTCTGGAACGAGAATGGCGACAACGGATACAGCCGCGCGGCAATTCCGTTCGCGCTCCAGCAACGCAACGCCAACTGCACCCATAACGGCGTGCTCAGCTTTCTGTTCAAGAACGACGGCTCCATCTCCAAGGTGGCCTACCAGATCGCCTCCGAAACCTGCCTGTACTTCAAGGCGGACCTGTGGGGCCTGCTCGATGCGAGCTACAGCCAGTACCTGATCTCGAATGCCGCTGCACTCAAGACGGCATACCAGAACGAAGTAAACAACCGGATCCCGGTGCGCGCCTTGTCCACGATCGGCACGGACTATCCCGGCCTGGATGCCGCCAAGCTCGCCGCTCCGAACGGTACCGATCCGAGCCACATCTCGCTGGTCGGCTTCTACGTCGACGGCAAGCACTATATGGGCGGCTGCGGCACGCGTTACGGCACATACCCCTACTGCGAATCGCTGATCGTGCCGAGCTACTCCACCGCCAAGAGCGCCTTTGCGGGTGTGGCACTGATGCGGCTGGAGAAGAAGTATCCGGGCACGCGCAACGCCTTCGTCTCTACCTGGGTGAGTAGCTGCGCCAGCAACGGCAACTGGAACGACGTAACGCTCAACAACGTGCTCGACATGGCGACCGGCAACTACGGCAACGTTGGCTACATGGTCGACGAGGGTGCTGCTCACACCAACAACCTGTTCAACGTGGACAGCCATGCCAGCAAGATCAGCTACAGCTGTACCCAGTACAGCCGCAAGGCCACGCCGGGCACGCAATGGGTGTATCACACCTCGGATACCTACATCGCCGGCACGGCGATGAACACGCTGCTGAAGAACGCGGAAGGCAGCAGCAAGGATCTGTTCGACGACTTGATCGTGGCGGATCTGTGGCAGCCGCTGAACCTGAGCCCGACAGCGCAGTACACGCGGCGCACCTACGACACCACTGCACAGCCCTTCACGGGTTGGGGACTGATCTGGTCGCGTGACGACATAGCTAAGATCGGCAGATTCATCGGCATCGACAATGGCGTCATCGCCGGCACTGCGATGCTCGACAGCACGCTGCTCAACGGCGCGATGCAGCGCAATCCCAGCGACCGCGGCACCGTGCCCCTGGCCGATTACTACTACAACAATGGCTTCTGGGCTCACAACGTGCAGACCGGCCTGGGTTGCAGCAACCCGACCTGGGTGCCGTTCATGTCCGGCTTCGGCGGCATCACGGTGCTGCTGCTGCCGAACGACACCGTGTACTACTACTTCAGCGACAACGACACGTACCTGTGGATGGATGCCGCGCGGGAATCGGCCAAGATCCGCAGCATCTGCAATTAGCAGGCTGTAATCGCTGGCCGTGTACTCAGGTCATTCAGGTGCACGGCCAGCGCTCGCGCAGGCGGGGTTGGGCTCTGGCGACTGGATGCCCGCCTGCGCGGGCATGACGAGGAGGCGTAATAACCGGTCCCGTCATTCCCGCGAAAGCGGGAATCCATCCGATGAGGTACCCGACCTGCCATCGGAACCGCCCTGCCATCGGCTGCAGCTTCCTGATCTATCGAGGCCGCTGCCGCTTGCCGCGCACGATCAGTGCCGTGTCCACCAGCAGCCCGTCCTGCTTGAACCAGCGGACCTGGTCACCGTCGATGGCCGTAATCAACCCCAGGCTTTCGCCATAGGCCCAGTTCTCCCATTGTCGGAACCAGCGATCGTCCTCGATCCACCAGCGCCCGCTGTCGCAATCCTCGTTGGCGTAGCCGGCGCGACCGATGAGCTTGCCGTCGGGCTGCAGATGGATCGTGCAGGGCTCGCCATACACTGTGTTGTAGAGCAGCGTCTTGCCGCTCAGCGCACGCTGCAGTGCCCGTCCCTTGAGCGGTGGCGCGACTTCTTCCTGCAATTGCTGCGAGCCCAGCTTGCGATCACCACGGATCAAGCGCGCCAACAGCTCGACACCGGCTCGGATACTCTCCTTCGGCAGACTGGTGACGCCCATGTAGAACACGTTGGTGTTCTCTGAACCCGGTGCGGGCTCGATCAGCACGCCCAGATCGGCAGCGGCGCGCGCCAGCTCGAAGACATTCATGCCTGCCGGCCCGCGCACTCGGTAAGCACTGTGTCCGTAGACGCTCTCGATGGTGACGAACTTGTGCAAGTAGTGATTCAGGGCGTCCCGCAGCGCGGTGCGCCGCACCGAGAGGGCTCGGCTGGCGCGAGCCATGCACGCTGCGTAGTGGCCCAACCCAATGAAGTAGGACCAGGCTCGCTGCAGTCCGGTGGGCAGCTCGCTGCCGATGGTCCTGCGTAATTGGCGAATACGCTGCGTGACGCGGGCATCGGCATTGATGAAACCGGGCGGCGTGCCGATCGCAGCGACCGCCGAGAGGCCGCTGATGAAAACCACTCGTCCGGTCACATCCAGCGCTCGCAGCGACAGCGCGGCGCGACGGGATTCCCGCAACTCCGGCGCCACAGTGAACTCGATGACGACCGCATCGCGATCGGCGATCGCCTGCAACAAGGCATGCGCACGTTCACGTGCCGCCGTATCGAGCCCTGCGAATCGATGCGCAGCAAGGATGATCACCGCGCCGGGCGGGCTTTGCATGACGGCCCCGAGCACATCGGCACCATTCTCGAACGTAATGATGTTGGCCTGCCGATCACCCAGCCTGCGGCGCAGGTCCGCATCGACGCTGTCCGCCAGCAGCACCGGCGTGTTTCTCTGCACCAGCGCCTCGGTGGCCAGATACAAGGCGTGCCGCGCCGATGAGGTTGCGACGATTTCGTCGGGCGCGGCGTCGATTCCCCATGAGGGCAGCCACTTGGCGCGCAGCTCCTCGATCAGCAGCGGATCGTCCTGCTCGCTGCCGTTGCTCCAGCGCACAATGGACTGACGGGCGAAAGCCAGGCGCAGCGCCTCGCGCCATTCATCCACCGGCGCGAGACTGGCATCGATGCAGCCGTCCAGAAACGGATAGGGATACTGATCCCAATTGGGCGGGCGGCGGAAATCGTCGTCGCTCGGCGGCACTCCGACCAATCGCGCCGTAGTTGCTGTGCGGGCCAGGCCGCGGCGACCAGTAGTCACCCGTTCGGTCTGCACGTCGTCCGCAACGAAGATGCCGCTGCGCGGGCGACTCACGAGATGGCCTTCCGCCAGCAGCGCATCGTAGGCCAGCGTCACGGTATTTCTCGACACGCCGACCTGTTCGGCCAACTGTCGCGACGAAGGCAGCCGGTGCCCGGGCCGCAGCACACCGCGGTTCATCGCATCCACCAGCTTCTGTCGCAGCTGATGCTGCAGGCTCAGCGGGCTGCGCGGATCGATGACGACGGCCAGCTCCAGTTTGCGGCGCAATGTCGGCATGAGAGCAGGATCCCCGAGCGATTCTCCGTAGAAAGCGTGCTGCGCCGCGCCGCACGCGCATAGAACCAGTTGGTGCGTCGCGATAGTGCCAGTTTAACTGGCCCCATCGCCAGATGGCATCTGGACCTATCCGGCGCGCAGCCCGCCTGTCAACGTCATTGCCGGACTTCACACGACATTGCCGGGGACCGAAGTGAGCCGAATTGCGATTGCCGGACTGCAACTGGATCTGCCCAGAACGGACAACCTGGACCGCATCGAGCGCGAGATCGACCTGGTGCGGCAGCGCTTCCCCTGGATCGAGCTGGTCGTGGTGGGCGAACTGGCTGCGTTCGGTCCCAACACCGCGCACGCCCAGTCCATGCCCGGCGCCGCCGAACAACGCTTCGCCGCAGCGGCCCGTCGCAACGATCTGTGGCTGGTGGCCGGGTCCGTCTTCGAACGCGCCGGCGACCGCATCTACAACACGGCTTCAGTCATCGACCCCAGCGGCGAAGTCGTGGCGCGCTATCGCAAGATGTTTCCGTTCTTCCCTTACGAGAAGGGGGTCACGCCCGGCAGCGAGTTCGTCGTTTTCGACATTCCGCACGTCGGCCGCTTCGGTGTCTCGATCTGCTACGACATGTGGTTTCCCGAGACCACCCGCTCGCTCGCCTGCATGGGCGCGGAAGTGATCCTGCACCCGACCATGACCAACACCATCGACCGGGACGTGGAGATGTCGATCGCGCGCGCCAACGCCGCGATGAACCAATGCTACTTCGTCGACATCAATGTGGCGGGCGAGCTCGGAACGGGCCGTTCCGGCATCTACGGCCCCGGCGGTGAAGTGATCTGCGAAGCCGGCGGCGGGCGCGAGATCCTGACCGTGGATCTCGATCTCGAGGCCGTGCGCAGCGCACGACACCGCGGCTGGCATTCCATCGTGCAGCCGCTCAAGAGCTTCCGTGACAGCACCGTCGTGTTCCCGCCCTACGCCCCGGATCGTCGGCAGTCGCAATACCTCGACTCGCTGGGGCCGCTCGCGATGCCGGCGCGTCACGCACACAACGCGTCGGACACCAAGAAAACCTGATCGTCTCGATGAGACAGACCACCCTGGGGACCGCTAACATGAAATCATCGACCGCCACGCTGCACCGAGCCGCCTTGCGCAGTACTCCCGTTGCCCTCGCCGTAGCCAGCTGCCTCGCGACCACTACCCCGACCTTTGCACAGGCACCCGCACAGCAGGTGCAGGTCGAAGAGATCATCGTGACGGCAACGCGCCGCGAGCAATCGGTGCTCGACGTGCCGTACAACATCTCGGCCATCAGCGGCGACTCACTCGAAAGCCAGCAGATCGTCGACACCGCGGACCTGATGCGCAACGTGACTGGCGTTGGCGTCGTCGATCGCGGCTATCGCAATTCCGGCGTGATCAATGGCGTGATGATTCGTGGCGTCAACACTGATGGCTCAGCCCTCGGTGACTACGCGCTGTCCGCGGTGCCGACAGTCTCGACTTACGTCAACGACACACCGGTCTATGCAAATTTCATTCTGAAGGATCTGGAGCGCGTCGAGGTGCTGCGCGGACCTCAAGGAACGCTGTACGGCTCCGGCTCGCTCGGCGGCACCGTGCGCTACGTGACCCGGGCACCGCAACTGGGCAAGTTCGACGCCAGCGTCAGTGCCACCGCTTCGCAGACCGAAGGTTCCAGCGGCACCGGCTGGAGCGGCGACGGCATGATCAACATTCCGATGGGCGAAACGCTGGCATTGCGCGTGAACGGCTCGGTGATAGACCACCCCGGCATCATCGACTACGTGAACCTGTACGCGCTCGATGCCAGCGGCCTGCCGGTCGCGCCTAACGGCCTGCTCGATCCGGCAACTCAATACACACGCAAGAAGGATGCCGACACGGTCGACATCAAGTACGGCCGCGCCAGCTTGCGCTGGAAACCGAGCGATTCGTTCGACGCCACGCTGTCGTACACACAGCAATCCGACGACATCGGCGGCCGTCGCCAGGAGACGGTCGGCTTCGACGGCTTCGGCCGCCGTTATGGCGACTACGAGAACGGCTCCATCCAGCTCGAACCCTCCAGCCGCGACGTCGACGTCACCAGCCTGGAGTTCAACGTAGACTTCGGCTTCGCCACGCTGACTTCGAGCAGCTCCTACTACGACCACGAAGGCGACAGCGTCAGCGAGAACACCGGCTTCTACGCGCACGCAGGCTTCCTGGCCTTCTATTACAACTACCCACGGCCGATGGCGTCCGCCGTGCGCAGCTACAAGGATCGCGGCTTCGTGCAGGAAGTGCGGCTTGCGTCCAACGCCGACGCTGGCAACACGCTCGACTACGTGGTCGGCCTGTACTACATGGATCAGAAGATGGGCTCGACCCAGCAGAGCCTGCTGCGCGGCTTCAAGCGCTGGTGGGACGAATTCTCGGGCTTCCCGGCCGCTGTCACCGGCGACATGGATTTCGACTATTCGCGCCGCGAGACTTTCAAGGATCGCGCCGCGTTCGGCGAGCTCACCTGGCACGTGTCGGATGACCTGCAGCTCACCGGTGGCGTGCGCCACTTCAAGAACGATTTCGCCAATCACACCTACATGGCGCTGCCGCTGTACGCCGGGTTTGCGCCGCCGACCAACGCCTCCTTCGATACCAGCGACAGCGACACGCTGTTCAAGATCAATGCATCGTGGCGCTTCGCCGGCCGCAACACGCTGTATGGAACGATCTCAGAAGGCTATCGCCGCGGCGGCAGCAACGCCGTGCCGCTGACCGGCACGTTTGCGGAAGATCCGAGCTGGCAGCGCTACGAGCCGGACACGGTGGTCAACTACGAGGTCGGCATCAAAGGCATGCTGCCGCGCTTCCAGTATTCCGTCGCCGCGTTCTACGTCGATTGGAAAGACGTCCAGGTCAACACGGCCACCCCGAACTGGGGCTTCTACGCCGCGCAGAACGGCGGCAAGGCCCGCTCGGCCGGTATCGAGCTGGACATTTCCGGCGCCCTCACCGACCGGCTCAGCTACAGCTTCGGCTATGCCTATACCAATGCCGAGCTGACCGAGGACATCGCACGGCCCGACAATCCTGCAGTCATCACTGCCTTGAGCGGCGCGCAGTTGCCGGGAACGCCGGAAAACACCCTAAGCGCCGCGCTGGACTACACCATGCCGCTGTCCAACGGCGCGCAATGGATCACTCGCGTCAACGGCTACTACCAGAGCACGACCACGAACGCGATCAACCGGTCGCCAGTGCTCAATGTCGAACTGGATTCATTCCAGCTGTGGGGACTGTCGACGAGCTACAGCACCGAGCACTGGGACGCCACCGTGTTCGCCAAGAACCTGTTCAACGAGGAGGGCGTGACCGGCGTATTCACGGAAAGCTACATGGGCACCGCACCCAACGTGGGATACTTCGGCAACGGCTCCAAACAATTCCTGTCATTGCCGCGCACGCTCGGTGTCACGCTCAACTACCGCTTCTGACCTCGCCACCGCGGGTAGCCGCTTGCGCGAGGTTCACGGCCTGATCCGCGGCGGGAACATTCCCGCCGCGCTCGGCATGCTGCAGCAGCTCAAGCTGGATGCGCAGAACGACCCGCGGCTGCTGCAAGCGGTCGCGGAGTGCTACACGCATTGCGCCAAGCATCACGATGCTTATCGCTGCCATGCGCATGCCACCGCCATCGCACCGAACGAGCCGCGATACCTCTACAACAGGGCGGCAGCCGCCGTCGCAATTGGTCAGATCGACGAAGCAGAGACGCTGTTCTCCCGGGTGATCTCAATCGAGCCGCGCGATTTCGATGCATGGCAGAACCGCTCGGCGCTACGCCGGCAAACGCAGGCCAGCAATCATGTGGACGCGCTGAAGCAAGCGCTATCTGGAGTTGCGAGTGGCGGCAACGGTGAGGTGGCGCTTTGTTATGCGCTCGCCAAGGAGCTGGAGGACTTGGGCGAGTACACGCACTCGTTCGAGTATCTGCAACGCGGCGCAAAAACACGCCGGCGACAACTGAGCTATCGCGTAGAGATGGATCTCGAAGCCATCGACCAGATTCGCCGCGCGTTCGATCGCCAGGTGCTTTCTCAAGCTCCGCAACCGGCTTCAGAGCCCGGTCCCATCTTCATTCTCGGAATGCCGCGCAGCGGCACGACGCTGGTCGATCGCATCCTGAGCTCGCACAGCGCGGTGGCAAGCCTGGGCGAACTGAACGATCTGCCGCTGTCCGTAATGCAGGCGGCCGGCGCCGCTGCCGACAAGATGGATCTGATCCGCCGCGCGGCCCAAGCAAACTTCGCCGCACTGGGTCAGGAATATCAACGGCGCATCGCCGGTTACGACGCCGCCAAGCCGTACATCATCGACAAGACGCCGCTGAATTTCCTGTATCTCGGGCTGATCCGGCTGTCCATGCCGACCGCAAAGATCGTGCATCTGCGCCGGCACCCGCTCGACAGCGGCTACGCCATGTACAAGACGCTGTTCCGCATGGGCTATCCGTTCTCGTACGACCTGGAAGACCTGGGCCGGTACCTGTCGGCCTACCACGGCTTGATGGCTCACTGGCGCGAGCTGCTGCCCGATGGCTTTCTCGATGTGGACTACGAGGCGCTGGTCACGGACCAACGTCGCGTGAGTCGCCAGATCGTCGAGTGGTGCGGGCTCGCCTGGGAAGAACAGTGCGAGGCGTTCCATCTCAATCCGACACCGGCCGCTACCGCTAGCGCAGCGCAAGTGCGCGAGCCCATGAATTCACGCTCGGTGGGCAGCTGGCACCGCTACGAACGGCAACTGGAGCCGCTGATGCGTACCCTGCAGCAAGCCGGTGTGCCTCTTTCATGAAGTCACCGACACTGGAATCTGCACCGCCGCAGCCGGCCTCCGGTGGCTTCGCGAATCTCCTGGCGAAACTGCCGCGCGCCGATTCCGACGGACTGATTGCCTCCGTGCTGCTGTCGTTCCTGGCAACGGCCGGCCTGTTCTACGTCAACATCATGCCGGCCATCGTCGAAGGACTGATGAGCGGCCTCGGGTTCTCGGCACGAGCTGCGGGACTGGTTGGCTCAGCCAACGTCTACGGTGCGGCCGCGGGCGCCCTGCTCGCAGCGTTCCTGGTCAAGCGATTGCCGTGGCGTCCGGTAGTGACGACGCTGCTGGCGGTGCTGATGCTCATCGACCTGCTGTCGACGCAACTGTCCACCGCTACCATGCTCATCGCCATGCGTGCGATCCACGGGTTCACCGGTGGCATGCTGGTGGGCTTCGGCTTTGCCGTAATCGCACGCACGCGTCGCCCCGAGCGCACTTTCGGTGTGCTGCTGATCGTGCAGTTCGGCCTCGGCGGATTGGGCGTGATGTTCCTGCCGCAGCTCGCGCTCAGTCACGGCACTTCGATCCTGTTCCTGGCGCTGTTCGCTTTCAGCGCCGTCACCTCGCTGATGGTTCCCTGGCTCGCCGAGTATCCAGCGAAGACCGCGGCATCGACGGCGGCCGAAGGCCGCTCCCTGCAGCGACGCGCCCTGCCCTTCGGCCTGGCGCTGCTGGCCGTATTCTTTTTCCAGGCAGCGAACATGGCGCTGTTCTCCTTCATCATCGGGCTGGCGCGCCACTTCGGGCTGGACGCGGATTTCACTTCCAGCGCAGTCGGCACGGCCACTTGGATCGGCATAGCAGGCTCCGTGCTGGTCATCGCACTGTCGGTCCGCTTCGGACGCCTTGCGCCGCTGATGGTCGCGCTGGCATTGACCGCGCTTGGCATCTGGATCCTGCATTTCTCGGCCGACAAGGCATTGTTCATCATCGCCAACTGCGGCACCGGCATCACCTGGGCCTTCGTCATGCCCTACCTGCTGGGCATGTGCGCGGAGTTCGACGAGGGCGGTCAAGCCGCAGCGTTTGCCGGCTTCGCATCGAAGATGGGGCTGGCGTCTGGACCGCTCGCCGGCGCCTTGTTGCTGGGCGACGGCAACTACGAGCTGCTGATCAACCTGGCAACGGTGGGAATCTTGTTGTGCGCCACGGTTGCCATCATCCCGGCGCGCTTGCTGGATCGCGCGGCCGCCGCTCGCACGCGCAATCCATAGCTCATTGCGACACAGGCGTTCACCGGGACTTCTTGGCCTGGTCGGCGGCACTCTTTCGGCTCGACAGCGTCTTGCGCGCCTGCTGCGCCAGCATTTCGTAACGCGCCCGGATCTCGTCCAGTTCATCCTCCTCCAGATCCTCCAGGTCGAGCATGCTGTTCTGCGCGCCCTTCATCGCACGGATCAGCTCGTCCAGCTTGACCTGGATCGCCTCGGAGTCGCGGTTCTGGGTGTTCTGGATCAGGAACACCATCAGGAAGGTGATGACGGTCGTGGCGGTGTTCACCACCAGCTGCCAGGTATCGCTGAAACCGAACAGCGGTCCGCTCAGTCCCCAGATCAGGATGAGGAGCGCCGCCAGCAGGAAAGCCGCTGGCCGACCGGCCAGCCGCGCGCTTGCCTTGGCGAACCGGGTGAAGGGCTTGGTGGATTGCATGACGCACGCCTCTGTCTGCCTGGATGCTTCATCAACGTGCGTGCACCGCTCCGGTTTCCGTGAAATCACTACGCGACGCATCATTACGGCACCGTATTTACCGGTCTTTGCGCGGCACACGGCAAGCGTAAGCTCTTGGCTTCGCGCGGACCTCGATCCGCCCCACGAGTTCACCCCGGTAACTCAAGCCGCGAAGAGCCGGCCGTCAGGCTCTTTGCTTTTTTCGGGAGAGCGCCATGAAAGTCCGAGATGCCATGACCCGCGATGTCCGCCTGGTGCGGCCCGAGCAGACCCTGCAAGACGCCGCCCGCCTGATGGCCGAGCTGGATATCGGCTGCCTGCCGGTGGAGGAGAACGATCGGATGGTGGGCATGATCACCGATCGCGACATCGCCGTGCGTGCGGTGGCCGAAGGCCGCAACCCGCAGACACCGGTCAGCGAAGTGATGAGCCGCGATGTGAAGTATTGCTACGACGATCAATCCGTCGAGGAAATCACCCGCAACATGGCCGACATCCGCGTGCGCCGCCTGCCGGTGGTCAATCGCAACAAGCGCCTGGTCGGCATTCTTGCGCTCGGCGACCTGGCCATCGACGAAGGTGCACAGGATGGCGCTGGCGAAGCCCTTTGCGGCATATCACGCCCGGGCGGCGAGCACTCGCAGTCGGCGCAGCGGCATTGACGTCGAAGACATCAAGTCATCTCTTGGCGTGATCTCGCAGGAACGGGCGGCGGAATGAGTCCGCCGCCGCCCGCTCGGATCGATCACTTCGGCGGCTGGTACGGATTCGGATCTTCCTGCGCATGGAAATCGTGCAGGGTGTCCATGGCCGCCTTGGCTGCGGGCCGCTCGAACTCTTTCTTCGGGTAGGCGTTGGCCAGGTCGACCGTCGCTTCGTAGCCACCCGCTCCCTGAACGAACAGGATATGCGCCGGCTTGCCGCCGACCACGTGGACCTTGTGCGGCGTGTTGGCAGGAACGTAGACCACGTCACCGGCCTGCATCACGTGCGTCTCGCCGCCCACCGTCCACTCGATCGAGCCGCCCAGCAGGTAGAACACTTCCCAGTGTCGCTTGTGGTGATGCAGCCGGACGTTGAAGTCGGCCGGCCAGGTTTCGTCCTGGATCGTGAAGCGACCTTCGCTGTCGTCGCCGGAGAGCACGATCCGGGAGCTGACGTTGCCGCTGCTGTTGACGGCAGTGCGGGTCTTGTCGCGCAGCGCGAAATGCTGAAGGCCACGATGCGGTGCGGAACCCGCGGCGGCGGATGGCACCGCGGTGTCGTCCGGCAACTGGTTGAAGTCACCGAGCCTCTGCGCAAACGCCTTTGCGACCGGCGTGTCCAGTTCCTGCTTGCTGAACTGCCGCATGATTTCGTTCTGGTCCTCATAGCCGCCCGGAGTGAACATGAACAGCGTATGCATCGGCTTGCCGCCGACTACGCGGACCTTGTGCGGCGTGTTCGGCGGAATGTAGACGAGCTCGCCGGGACCCACCACGTGAGTCTCGCCGCCCACCGTCCATTCGACCTCGCCATCGACGATGTAGAAGACCTCGGCGTGGCGCTTGTGGAAATGCAGCGGCACGTTGAACTTGGGATCCCACACTTCGTCCTGCAGCGTGAACGCGCCTTCGGTCATGTCGCCGGTCAGCGGCACCGTCGAGTCCACCGTGGGACTGTCCGCCTGCAGATTGGCGGCATTGGCCTGCTTCGCGCTGCCCTTCTTCAGATGGAAATGATGTGCGCCCCGCACCGGCGCCTGAGCGCCGAGAACGGCAAGCGGAGCGGACGCGGCAAGGGCCAGAACGGCGAGGCTGGCGGCGGCTGACGCCCTGGAACGCAAGAACATCGTGATGTACCCGGTAGCTGAGGACGGCCGATCCTAGGACAGGACCGCCTCGCCGGATCGACTGACAGCGAACTAACTGTCCACCGCATGGGCACGCCTGCGGCGGTTCAACCTCATTGCCCTGGCGGCGGCTGCCAGAGCTCCACCTTGTTCCCTTCCGGATCCATGACCCAGCCGAACTTCCCGTACTCGGAATCGTCGGTCTTCTCCAGGACCTGGCATCCCTCGTTTCGGAGCGCCTGAAGCAGGGAGGCCAAATCGTCCACTCGGTAATTCACCATGAAGGGTGAAGCGCTGGGAGCGAAGTGGTCGCCGTCCGCCGAACCGATGGACCAGATGGTCGTGCCGCGCGCCGGATTGCCTGAGCTGTCCGTCCAGGTAAACGCCGCGCCTCCCCACTCCTGCACATCAATGCCCAGATGCTGCTGGTACCAGGCACGCAGGGCAGCAGGATCTCTGGCGTTGAAGAAGATACCGCCGATGCCAGTGACTCGTTTCATATAAGTCTCCTGAGACAAAGGAACGTTAATGTCAGGCTCCAAGGCCGACGACCCGCATTGCGTGCAGGCGTTTGTTGGGCAATAGGCTCAACGCACCCCACATGACCTCATCCGATTCTCAGACTGAACAAAGCTCATCATCACGCGTTGAAGCGTAGCGGGCCCAGCCGCCCAGCTTGCGGCAGGTGCGGCTCCCGCAATGTCCTGTGTGACTCCTGAGAAGGAGTGCTCCTATGAAACTGAACGCACTCATGGTCCGCTACATCGTGGACGACGTCGATGCTGCGGTCGCGTTTTACTCCGGCCATCTGGCGTTTCGTGTCGTCGCTCAGTCGGGTCCGTACTTCGCGATTCTCGAGCGGGAAAACCTGCAGCTCGTCCTGAGCCCACCCAAAGGCCCCGGCGGAGGCTCGCAACCGATGCCCGACGGGCGCAGACCTGAACCGGGCGGATGGAACCGAATAATCGTGAAAAGCAACAACCTCGAAGGCGATGTGGATGCCCTCAGGAAAGCCGGCGTCAGATTCCGTAGCGACATCATCAGCGGACCTGGCGGGCGACAGATTCTGGTCGAAGATCCGTCCGGCAATCCCGTGGAGTTGTTCGAGCCTGGGCCCGACTCCGTGAAGTGACGCGGGCACTCGCTTCAATCGTCGCTTTCCACCATGCGCTTGGATTGCCCGATCATCCAGGCGATGCCCACACCGCCGGCCCAGTAGCTGCGGCTGCGCACCAGAGGGCTGTCTTCGAAGACGGCGCCGGACAAAGTGTCGTAGCGAAGGTAAGCACCGACCCAGTAGCCGGAAAATCGCTTCGACAGCGACGTGAGTACGTGCGTGCCCGAATAGCCGCCGTCGGCCTGGTACGCCGAACGCTGCACCGTAACGAACCGCGGCGCCACTGAGTAGAAGTAGTCGTGAAATTTCCGGTCGGCGAAGATCGGGCCGGCACCGAAACCGAAATCCCAGCCTTGCTGGCCGATGTCCTGGAAGTCGATGTTCAGGCGCGGCGAGAACACCCAGCCGATGGATTGCGGCGAGCTTTCGACGGTGATCGGTGCGCGTATCGGCATCACCAGATCGAGCTTCACGTTGTCGTTCGACGAACGCCACAGGTGCAGATCCAGCGACGGGCCGATCTCGATGGTCGGCTTCAGGTCCGACATGCCGCGGCGCGCCGCGTTGTCGTCGCTGTTCACCGGGATGGTGGCGTTGAGGCTGATGTTGAGTTCGACATACTTTCGATTGAACAGCTCGCCGCGCACGCCGTCGCGGTCGGCCTTGAAGAAATCGCCGCGGTACACGAAGTAGGGTACGGGAACCGGATAGACCTGCGACTCATCTGAGCCGCGATAGTCAGGAAAGCGCAACGCGCCGATGCCGAGGCCCGCCTCCCAAAGCGGTTTCTCTTCAGCCGCTGCCGGCTGCATCGATAGCAACGCGGCGGCAATGGCGATGAAGTTCGCGACAAACGTTAAGGCAGCACGCAATCCGCTCACAGCAGAGCCTCGATGTCGGACGCCAGTTTCTCCGGCTTCGTTGCCGGTGCGTAGCGCTCCTTCACCGCACCGTTGCGGTCCAGCAGGAACTTGGTGAAGTTCCACTTGATGCGCTTGCTGCCGAGCAGTCCCGGCGCCGCATCCTTGAGCCAGCGATACAACGGGTGCGCGCCGTCGCCGTTCACCTCGATCTTCGCGAACATCGGAAAACTCACGCCGTAGTTCTTCTGGCAAAACGCGCCGATCTCCGCAGCCGAGCCGGGCTCCTGCTCACCGAACTGGTTGCATGGAAAGCCGAGCACCACCAGTCCACGGTCGCGATAACGCTGGTACAGCTCCTCGAGGCCCTCATACTGCGGCGTGAAACCGCACTTGCTGGCGGTGTTCACGATGAGCAATGTCTTGCCGGCATAGTCGCGCAGGTGAACCTGCCTGCCGTCGAGCGAGGTGGCATCGAAGTCGTAGACCGTCGTCATGGGCGTCTCTGGATTCAAGGACCGGAAGGCTGGTTCGGATTCTCCACCTGCCGGCACGCGCACTCAATGACGCTTCGCAAAACGAGCGGCTCGCTCACGACCTCCGGGCGCGCAGCCACTCATCGTCCGCGATAATTCACTACGGCTTGCAAATACTGATAGTAGAAATCCACCGCGCGATTGAAGGAGTTCACCGCAATCCGCTCGTCCTGGCCGTGTGCACGCAGATCGTCGCGTTCGATGGCTTCGCCGCCGACGACATACGTGGGCAATCCCGCCGCACTGGTATAGACACCATCGGTCGCACCCGCCGACATCGAGGTGATCACCGGCGCGCCGGGCCACATCTTCGCCCCCAGTTTCTTCAGCGGCTCGATTACTTCGGGACGCGGCGGTGGCGGCTGGAATCCGGCCTGCTCTGGCGCCGTATCGTGGATCGCACCGCCGGTGGCGACGTAGCGAACCGTGATACGCGGATCGTTCAGCACCTTGATCAACGTCTGCCGGACTTCTTCAGGTGAGTGGCCGGGCAGAATTCGACAGTTGACGTTGGCACGCGCCTTCTGCGGCAAGGCATTGTTGGCGTGACCGGCTTCCAGACGAGTCGCTACGCAAGTGGTGTGCGTGGTCGAATGATCGATGGCGTCCTTCGAGATGCGCTTGATCGCCGCAGGGTCTGGCGGCGTTGCGAGCATGCCGCGCAGATCGGCCGCATGCTGGCCCTCGGCTTTCTGCGCGATCTGCTCATAGTACGCACGCGTGACGTTGTTCAGCTCGAACGGAAACTCGTAGGCCGCGAGCCGCATCAAACCTTCGGCCAGCGCATAGATTGCGTTGTCCGGTACCGGCAGCGAGCTGTGGCCGCCGGGATTGGTGGTCGAAACATCGTAGTCGGCGTACACCTTCTCCGACGCCGTCACTTCGATCTGTAGCGGTTTGCCTTTCTCCAGCAGCACGCCGCCGCCATCGTGATTCAGCACGAAATCGGCATCGACCCGCTGGCGCTGATGCTTGAGCAGCCAGTCGACACCGTTGGCATCGCCGCCCTCCTCATCGGCGGTCAGCGCCAGGATGATGTCGCGGTCGCTCTTGAAGCCCTCTTGCTTCAGCCGGATCAGCGTCGTCGCCATGATGGCGTCGCCGTCCTTCATGTCCTGGGTGCCGCGACCGTAGTAGTAGCCGTCCTTTTCGACGAACTGATAGGGGTCGGTGGTCCAGTCCGCGCGACGCGCCTCGACCACGTCGAGATGGCCGATCAGCAGCACCGGCTTCTTCTTGCCGTTGCCACGCAACCGCACGACGAGGTTCTTCTTTCGCTCGTTCGGACCGCCGATATAGATATCGTCAGCGGCAAAGCCGGCGGCGCGAAACCGCTGCGCCATCGCTTCAGCGGCAGGCGTGCTGCCGAGCCCGGATTCCGAAGTATCGATCTCGATCAGCTGCTTGAAGATACCGCGCGCCAACGCCCGCCCCTCTGCGTCGCTCATGGCAGTGGCACCGCCGCAGCACAGGAAATAGCCGATCAACGCGAGCAGCGTGACTCTGAAGGTCATGGCGAATCTCTCCGAGAGGGCTCCAGTTGTATGCAATGCCGGCGAGCGGGTTGCCTGGAATTCGCCGGCTTTTTTCGACGTGGGCGCAGCATACTTCCGATCGGTAACGTTCGCGAGACGCTGGGCACGACTCGGCGCAGCCGCGAAAGAGCCTGTCGAAGGCAGACGAGGCATCGCACGGTTCGTTCGAATTCGGGCGTTGTGGGAGGGCTTCGCCAATGGCCGCGGTTCTGACGCCGTTCGTCCGGACATGTCTCGGACCAGACCTCCCTGATTCTTCGTTCCTTCTCCGAAAGCGCCCCATTCGAGCGCCACCGCACCTGCAAATTGCGGGCGGTCCCGGGCCAGGGTGGCTCGTTTCGGGACCCTCAAAAACAGGGATGTTTTTGGGGAGCCTCCAGGGACGGATTCACGGCGTTCCCGAAACGAGCCACCCTGGCCCGGGACCGCCGCCGTCGAACGAAGCTACTCCTGCAGAGTCCGGGCCCACCACCGCTGAACAAGGCTGCTCCATGCATAGGCCAGACGGCGGGCCGGCGACAGCACCAATGGTCGCTCTTCGTGGCCGGCATCAATAGAATTGTCGCCCTACCCGACGCTCGCCCTGGAGAGACTGGACGTGAACTTGCTGCATTCTTCGACCATCGCCGCCGCGCTCGCGCTTTCGCTGAGCGGCTGTGGCGGCGACCAGTCCGGCGCTGACCGCAATGCGGTCAGCGTGATCCGCATCGACGGCTCCAGCACCGTGTTTCCGATCGCCGAAGCAGTAGCCGAGGAATTCCAGCTCGCCGGCAATAACCGCGTGCGCGTCACGGTGGGGTTGTCCGGCACCGGCGGCGGATTCAAGAAACTGTGCCGCGGCGATACCGACGTAGCCAACGCCTCGCGCCCCATCCTCAAGGAAGAGATGGAAGCCTGCCGCGTGGCGGGGATCAAGTACATGGAGCTGCCCATCGCCTTCGACGCCATCACCGTGGTGGTCAACCCGAGCAACGACTGGGTCAAGACGCTGACCATCGACGACCTGAAGAAAATGTGGGAGCCGGCTGCGCAGGGTCAGATCACCAGCTGGAAGCAGGTACGTCCCGAATGGCCGGATACGCGGCTGATGCTGTTCGGCCCGGGCGCCGATTCGGGCACCTTCGACTACTTCACCGAGGCTGTGACGCACAAGGCCAAGGCCAGCCGCGGCGACTTCACCGCCAGCGAAGACGACAACGTGCTGGTGCAAGGCGTGGAAAACAACAAGAACGCACTCGGCTACTTTGGTTTCGCCTATTACGCTTCGCACAAGGACCGCATGCGGGCGGTGCCCATCGAGCGTGAAGATGGCAGCGCCGCTGTCTTGCCGAGCATCGAGACGGTGGTGGACGGCAGCTATCAGCCGCTGTCACGCCCGCTGTTCATCTACGTCAGTGAAGCTGCGGCGCAACGGCCCGAGGTGCGTAAGTTCATCGAGTTCTACCTGACCGAAGGCACGAAACTCACGCAGGAAGTTGGCTTCGTTCCGTTGCCGCAGGAGGCATCGCAGACTGCGCTGGAACACTTCAAGAGCAATCGGCTCGGCACGGTCTTCGGCGGCGTGCCCGAAGTCGGCGTCACCATCGACAGTCTGCTGAAGCGCGAAGCGAAGTTGTAGACCCGTAACCGTCGTGGAGGATTCGCAAGTGACGACTCGACACCGTTTCCGCTGCTTCGTCTCCGTCCTGCTCATGAGCATCGCACTGGCCGCTCCATCGGCGTGGGCGGCGAGCATCGATGAGTTCTTCGACTCCTTCACCGCCGAATGGGTGCGGGGCAATCCGAATCTAGCGACGTCGCTCCGGTACTTCAGTGGCGAAGAACAGGATCGGCTGGAACGGCAACTGACGCCGGAAACGCGCAAGTACACCGAGGAGCGAATCCAGCTGGCGCGCAAGGGCTTGAGCGAACTGCGCAGGTTCGACCGCTCGCGCCTGGCGCAGACACAACGCGTGTCCGCCGATCTGATGCAATGGCAGCTCGAAGCGGTGGCGGGCACCGAGCCGTATCTGGACTACTCCTTCCCGCTCGAGCAGTTCGGCGGCGCCAACGTGCAGCTGGTGGAGACATTGACGCTGCGTCATCCGCTGGCCACCCGCAAGGACGCGGATAACTACCTGGCGCGGCTCGAACTCGTCGACGATCGCATGAACGAAGTGATCGCCGAGGCGCAGCGGCTCGCGAGCAAGAACATGGTGCCGCCACGTTTCATCGTGCAGGCGACGCTGGCCTCGATGCGCACCTTCAGTGGAGCAGAGCCGGAACAGAATCCGCTGGTCACGGTGCTGGCGCAGAAGCTCGCAACAGTGGAGGCGATTCCGGCAACCGATCGCGAAGCGCTGCGGAAGCAGGCAGTCGCGCTGGTCGAGAAGCAGGTCTATCCGGCGTGGCAGAGAGCGATTGGCCTGCTCGAATCCATTCTGCCGAAGACGACCGACGATGCCGGGCTGTGGCGCTACCAAAGCGGCGGCGCAGCCGCCTACGCCAACGCACTGCGTCGCTTCACCACCACTTCACTGACGCCGGATCAGATTCACGAGATCGGCCTGCAACAGGTCGCGCGCATCGAAGCAGAGATGGACGGCATCCTGAAGCGCCTGGGACGAACCGAAGGCACGGTGCGCGAGCGGATGGAGAAGCTGCAGGAGGATTTGAGTTATCCGGATCCGACCTCGGACGCCAGCCGCAGCAAGATCATGAGCGACATCGATGGCCTGATCAAAAATGCCATCGAACGCAGTATCCCGATGTTCGAGCGCACGCCGAAGACACCGGTCATTGCGCAGCCGTTCCCGCGCTTTCGCGAGGCGAGTGCAGCCGCCAACTACAATCGTGCGCCGCTCGACGGCTCGCGGCCGGCGATCTTCCAGATGCCTCTGCGGCCGCAGCGCATGACCAAGCTGGGCCTGCGCACGCTGGTCTATCACGAGACCGTGCCGGGCCATCATTTCCAGATCGCGCTGGAACAGGAGAACAAAGCATTGCCGCGTTTCCGGCAGGCACGCGCGCTGGGCGGCATCTCGGCACTGTCGGAAGGCTGGGCGCTCTATGCCGAGAAGCTCGCCATGGAATCGGGCTGGTACGACGGCGATCCGGAGGGGCTGCTGGGTGCGCTGAACGCCGCGCTGTTCCGCGCCCGTCGCCTGGTCGTCGACACCGGCCTGCACGCGAAACACTGGACACGCCAGCAAGCGATCGATTACGGCATCGAAGCGAGCGAAGTGGAGCGCTACGTGGTCAACCCGGGACAGGCCTGCGCCTACATGATCGGTCAGCTGCGCATTCTCGAACTGCGCGACCGGGCGCGGACGCAGCTAGGAGACAAGTTCTCGCTCCGGCAATTCCACAGCACCGTGCTCGACACCGGCACCACGCCGCTCGGCATCCTGGAACAGGAGGTCGATCGATACATCAAAACGGTGCAGGCAAAAGCGACGGGTAAGTAGATCTCGTGATGCAGCGCGGACGCCCAGAACGGGCGTCCGCAGTCACAACTCTGAGAGTTCCGCGCGGCGCAGATTTACGCCGCAGCGGTTTCGAGATCAGCCCGTCGGCACCGTGACCGGCGCGCCCTGCTCCTTCACGAAGAACACCAGGATCTTGGCGGGCTTCGAGGCGCTGGCGTTGCGGGAGACGGTGTGAATGTCCGTGGGCGACTCGTAGAAGGTCTGACCCACGGTCAGGGTCTGCTCCGGTCCGCCGGCCACCTGCATCACGACGCTGCCTTCGAGCACATAGACAAACGTGTTCGCGTTGTGTCGGTGGCTGGCCGATGAGCCGCCCGGCGGATACTCGACGGTGAGCATCATGCCTTCCTTGCCCTTGACGTCCGGCAACGCCTTGGTCACCAGCGGCACCACCTTCGCGGCTGCGATCGGCACGGCCTCGCTCGCGCCGCTATCGAGCGCCAGCATCGACATGCCCAACAGCATGCTCCCCACGATCAAGACTCTGCTCATCATCAGCACTCCTCATGCAGTCGTTGTTTTGGCCTTGCCTGCCGGCTGGTAGCTGCCCGGCACCGTGCGGAACGGAATCGCGAAGCGGTTCCAGCCGTTGATCTCCACCACGCACAGCGTCAGCGCCACCAGTTCTTCCTCGGAGAACGCCCGCCGCGCCTGTTCATACACATCGTCGGCAACTTCCTGGTTCTTGAGCAGTGTAACTGCTTCCGCCCACGCCAGAGCCGCCTGCTCGCGCTCGCTGTAGATGGGAGCTTCGCGCCACACGCTCAGAAGATACAGCCGCTGTTCCGTCTCTCCCGTGGCACGCGCGTCCTTGGTGTGCATGTCGATGCAGTAACCGCAGCCGTTGATCATCGATACGCGCGCCTTGATCAAGTGGATCAGCGCGGGTTCGAGCATGCCTTCCACGGCCTCCTTCAAGCCGAGCATGGCCTTGTACACCTTCGGGTATTTCAGCGGGTTGACGCGGGCAGTCATCTCATCTCTCCTGTGCATTGCCTGATATCGGCCTTCTCGACAGGTAGACGCGGCAGCCCCGCGAGTTGTGACAGGAATCAGGCCGGCAGGAACGCGCCGAGCTTGTCGGGGTTGGCGATGGAGTAATAGGCGTAGATTCGCTCGCCATCCGTGTCGATCGTCGCGACCGAATGCAGCTTGCCCAGGTAGTAGGACGCAATCGCCGGCTCTCCGTTGACGCGAACGATCTCACGCACCGGCCGCAACACAGCCCGGCGCGCAACGGCGTACCAAAGCATCGAGATGCGTTCGGCACCGTGCAGCGGCCGATACACGGCCAGGGTCTTGCCGCCGCCGTCGGAGATCATGGTCGCGTCCTTGTCGAAGACCGCGAGGATCTCGCGGCGGTCGCCGCTCGAAACCGCGCCGATGAAGCGCTCCAGCATTCTGATGCGGGTGGCATCATCGACCACGAAGCGGCGGCGCCGCGAGGTCAGCCGCTCGCGGGCCCGATGCACCATCTGCCGGCAGGCGGCCTCGCTCTTGCCCAGCGCTTCGGCGATGTCGACATAGTCGTCGTCGACGATGTCGTGCAGGATGAACGCGGCCCGCTCTTCCGGCGCCAGCGTTTCGAGGACGGTCAGGAAGGCGATCGAGACGTCGCCCTCGAACTCCGCGGCGGCTTCCGGCGTGTTCATGTCGCTTTCCGCCAGCGGCTCGGGCAGCCAGGGCCCGAAATACGCCTCGCGCTCGACCTTGATGCGTCGCAATCGGTCGATGGCAAGCCGCGTCACGGTGGTGGTCAACCAGGCTTCGGTGGAGCGGATGGCCGTTATGTCCGTGTCGTGCCAGCGCAGATAGGCATCCTGCAGCACGTCTTCCGCGTCCGCGCGGCTGCCCAGCATCCGGTAGGCCACCCCGAACAGATGCTGCCGGTGCTGCTTGAAAGTATCGGTAGTGGATTGCACGTGATGACCGCGGAGTGACCTGATACCCCAAAGACGCACCGGCGGGTACGTTTGTGACAGCGATGGCGAAGATTGTAAGGGACTGTTGCGCTGGCCAGCCCTGACACATTTACTAACCGGGTTATCCGCAACGCCGCGCCGGCGGCGTTACTTTAGGCTGGCGCGGACCCGCCGCTTCCAAACGGAGCCTGCCATGTCGATACGTCGTCGGTCGAACGGACTGATCACCCGCCGCGAAGCGCTCGGGCTCATCGGCGCCAGCGGCTTCGTCGGACACGCGACGGCCGCTTCCGCGGCAAGCAAAGCGGTGGACGCCCGCTGCGTGCTGATTCCCCGGGAAACCGGCGGACCCTATCCCCTGTTCTCCGATACAGCGCGCCTCAAGGAGCTCACACGGCAGAACATCACCGAAGGCCGCGGCGGAACCCCGCTCAACCTGCTGCTGACCGTGCGCGACGTGAACAACGGATGCGCTCCCATCGCCGATGCGCTGGTGTACGTCTGGCACTGCGACAAGGACGGCGAGTACTCGGGTTACCGGCAGCGCGACACCAATACAGCGGGCGAAACTTTCTGCCGCGGCGTGCAGAGCACCGATCGCAACGGCCAGGCGCGGTTCATCACTATCTATCCCGGCTGGTATCCGGGGCGCATCACGCACATCCACTTCCGTGTCTATCTTGGCGACAAGCTCGAAGCAACTTCGCAGCTCGGCTTTCCGGAGGACATCACCCGCACGGTCTACAACTCGCCGCTATACGCCGCCCGCGGACAGAATCGCACGGTGGATGGCTTCGACGACGACAGCGTGTTTGCCGACGGCGTGCAACATCAGCTGTGTTCGACCGCCAGGAACGCAGCGACCGGCGGATATGATGCTTTGCTGAATGTGGGTATCGCGCTTTAGGGAAGCTCTGCGCGGGAGTTCGTCATTCCCGCGTGCGCGGGGATGACGGCTCTGCGCAGACAAACTATTGGAGCCTGCGCCGCACGCAGCACCTCAGCTTCCGGACCGGCTGACGACGGTAAAGCTCTCGGCAAAATAAGGCGTTTCGGCGAAACAGTTGGTCGGAATGCCGCGATGCTCCTCGTAGTGCAGCTGGATCTCCTGCCCCACCGCCTGCGACAGCTTCGCCGCCAGCTCGGGATCGCGCGTACTGAAATCCCACAACTGCGGCGCCACGCCACCAACTACGTACAGCGCCAGCTGGCCCTCGTAGGTCTTGCAGACCCAGCCTTTGCGGGAGAACTTGAGCAGCACACCGGCGCGATCACCGGTGGAATAAGCCCAGGACAGCGTGAACCAGGTCCAAAGGAGGGCGGCGACGATCAATCCGCCCACGACGACGAACAGCACGCGTTTGAGAACGCCGCGGCGAGCTTCTGAACTCCCCAGCATCGAAAGGCTCCCTGTTGCGACCTATCGGTGAATCCACATCGGCGCCACCGTTGCCGCCCGCTGCCCATTCTCACGCCGCGGATGACGACGCCAGCAAAGCCGATCCGCTGCGATCATAACCTGCGGCCCCGACCGGCACCGTGGAATTCGCATCGATCCAGGACTACTACGTCCTGCTTTGCGCCCGGTAGATCGCCCGGACCGCATCGATGGTATCGGCCTGCCCGACCGGCTTGTCCGGCCGATAGGCTTTCACCCGGGCGAAGCGCAACGCCAGTCCGCCCGGATACTGCGGGCTCGCCTGGATGTCGTTGAACGCAATCTCGACCACCAGTTCCGGCCGCACGAACACGGTGTAACGATCCCTACCGATCTCGCGCGCCAGGAATTCCTTCGTCTGCCATTCCAGCATCGCGTCCGTGAGGCCCTTGAAGGTCTTGCCCAGCATGACGTACTGGCCCGTGGCCGGATCGAACGCGCCCAGGTGCAGATTGGAAAGCTTGCCGCTGCGGCGGCCATGCCCCCACTCCGCTGCCAGCACCACCAGATCGAGCGTGTGCACATGCTTGATCTTGAGCCAGCTCGCTCCGCGGCTGCCGGCTTCGTAGGGAGCATCGAGCGCCTTGGCCATGACACCTTCGTGCCCGCCGGCCAGCGCGTTTTCGTAGAACGCCCGGGCTTCCGCCTCACTGGTGGTAACGATGCGAGGTACACGAATCGATTCCGGCAACGCCTCGGTCAGCGCCGCAAAACGCTCACGGGCCGGACGGTCCGCGAGACTGCGATCATCGAGCCGCAGGCAATCGAAGAAATAGGCATGCAGCGGCAACTCGGCACGCAGCGCTGCCACGTCCAGCTTCCGACCGAAACGACGCATCGTGACCTGGAAAGGCTTGGGTTTGCCGTTCGGCTCGAGCGCGACCGTTTCGCCGTCCAGCACGATCTCGCGGGCGGCGATACCTGCGACGGCGGCAACGACCTCCGGCACCGCGGCAGTCACGTCGTTGAGACTGCGTGTATAGACCCGTACGACCTCGCCGGCCTTGTGTACCTGCACACGCGCGCCGTCCACTTTCCATTCGAAAGCGGCCTCCCCTCCCAGCTGCTCCAGCGCGTCGACCACGTCAACGGCGGTTTGCGCGAGCATGGGTGCAATGGGTGACAAGGTTTCGAGCTGAAATTTCGCCAGCCCCGCCGCACCTTCGAGCAATGCAGTCCGCGCCAGCGCGCCGATCTGCTTGGCATACATTGAGGCGCGACGCACCTCGGCCACCGCAATATCCGCAGCAGCCGCGATGGCATCGATCATCAACCCGGCCAGCGCGCCCTGGCGCAGCTCACCTACCATCAGCTTGAGTAGGAATACCTGCTCATCCGCCGTGGCACGCGAGAACAGCGCCTGCAGTTCCTGTGCACGTCGGGCAGATGAGCCCGAGCCGCGGATTGCGAGAAGGGAGTCGAGCGCCGCATCGACATCCTTTAACGTCAGCGTCGCGGTCGTTGCCGCCTGGACGGTGCTTGCGTCCTGCAGCAGCGAATAGCCCACACCGATCTTTCCCTGACGCGTTTCTCCAGCAAGGTAGGCGGCACCGATCTCGACCTCATCCGCTTTCATCGAGCGCAGGCAGGCCGCCAGCTCGCGCAGCTTGGCCAGGCGGCTGGCCGTCTCTGCGACGCGTCCGGAGGACGCTACGACCTGTGCAAAGGTGGTCATGCGGAAGCTGGGCGTTGCGTGCGGATTTCCGGTCGATCGTTCCGATCATCGCGCGATTGATTCGTCCCCGACCATAGTGTCTATTACCGGCATGCTCTGCAAAGGTGCGTCGCTGCCTGCGAAAGGGCCGGAGCAGGCAAACGCTCGCAGATGGCGCGACCTCGATCGCATCAGCACCCTATCCGGGAAGCCGACGGAACATTGACTCGAAATGGAAACACAACACGTCAGTCCAGGCGCCATCGGAGCCTGGCGTAGCCAGGCCGTCGTCGGCACGGTGGCGGCGGCACTCGCGGCGGCCGTCTTCCTGTTGTCACAACCCGACTTCGGAGGATCCTTGCTGGCGATCGCGCTGATCACGCTCGCCCTGGCGGCGAGCTGGGTCTGGCCGCCGCTCTACTATCGTCATCTGCGTTACGGCGTCGATGCCACCGGTATCGTGATCGAACGCGGCGTGCTCTGGCGCTCCCGCATCGCGCTGCCACGCGTACGCATCCAGCACACGGACGTGTCGCAGGGGCCGCTGCAACGGCGGTTCGGTGTCGGCACGCTGAAGCTGTACACCGCAGGCAGCCGGCACACCATGATCGTACTGCCAGGACTCGATCACGCCGACGCCATCGCCCTGCGCGACGCCTTGCTGGCGGAGAACATTTCGAGTGGCGTCTGAGCCGCAGTTCGAGCCCCAGCTGAAGCTGCATCCGCTGTCGTGGCTGTTTGCGCTCGTGACGTACGTCAGGCAACTGATCGTGCCGCTCGCCGCGATCGTGATATTCGGTGCGCAAGACGACACCGCTTTGTGGGGCCTGATCGCCATCGTGCCGCTGCTGGCCATCGCCCTGTGGCACCAATGGATCTATCGCTACGGCTTCGGACCGCGCGGCCTGGTCATCCAGGAAGGACTGCTGTTTCGCAACGTGCGCCAGATCGAGTATCCGCGCATCGAAAACATCGACGTCGAGCGCGGCCTGCTGCATCGCCTGCTCGGCGTGGCGCAAGTCAGCATCGCCACCTCGACCGGAGGCAAAGCGGAAGCCTCGATTCGCGTGCTGAGCCTCGCAGCGGTTCAGGAGATGCGCGAGCGCATTTTCACGCAGGCACAGACACCACACGAACAGCAGTCCGTGGAGACGGGGCCGGCGCTGCTGCACTTGCCACCGTCGGAACTGGTGCGTTACGGCCTGATCGACAATCGCGGCATGATCATCGTCGCCGCCCTCGCTGGCGTGGTCTACCAGAGTGGCTTCGTCGAACTGCTGCGTGCCCATTTCGACGAGTGGCTGAATTCACGCCAGCTTGCCGAGTTCGCCGCGCTCGGCGTTGCGATGCAGATCGCTTTTGCCGCCGCCGTTGTGCTCGCTCTCTTCACCTCGCTGCGCTTGCTGTCAGTCGCGCTCGCACTCATAACGCTGTTCGATTTCACGCTGACGCAGGACGGACAGGACCTGCGCATCCGGCATGGGCTACTCACCCGTCTCGCCTTGACGCTGCGCGTGAAGCGCATTCAAGCCGTGCATCGAAGTGAAACCCTGCTCCATCGATGGTTCGGTCGCGTTTCGCTGCGGGTGGATCTCGCCGGCGACAGCGGCGCCGATCGGCAGGGCAAGCAGCAATCACAGAACCGCACACGCTGGCTGGCGCCGATCTGCACGGCCGAACAGGCGCAGGTGCTGATGGCGACAGCCTTGCCGGAGGTCGATCTGACGGTCGAGCCGGATTGGCAGCCGCTGGCGCCGCGGGCGGGAGTCCGTCTCTTCAAGCAAACGATCTATGTCTGGTCTGTGCTGACGCTGGCAGCATTCGCGGCGGCGGAGCTGATCCCGCGCCTGGCTGGCTTCGGCAGCAGCTGGGTCCTGCTGTTCGCGCTCGCCGGTCCGCTGGTGGCCTGGGCACGCTCACATATATATGTGAGGCACACGCGCTGGGCGCTGACACCCGGCGCCATCCTGTTCCGCTACGGCTGGCTGACGCGTCGCCTCATCATCGCGCCCCGCCAACGGGTGCAGTCCGTGACGCTTTCCGCTTCGCCTTTCGACCGTCGCTACGCAATGGCGGCGGTTTTTGTCGACACCGCCGGCGCCGGAGCGCTGCACGATCGCATCCGCATTCCGATGCTGCCGCAGTCGGTTGCCGAGCAGCTGGCAACGGCGCTGTACGCGCAGCCCCTACGGGAAACTTCCTAACGCTTCGGTTGTGGCGTGAATGCACGCCAATCGCCCTAGGGCTTGGCCTGATTCCTCGGGCTGCGCCTCAAGCAACTCCTGCCACAACCGATGTATCGGGCAAATCGATCCCGCCCGGGATCGCGCACCTCACTGGAGTTTCCTTACGATGGGTCTGTCGAACCTGAGCGTCAAAGCTCGCCTTTTCCTGACGCTGGGCGTCTTGGCCGCGGCATTGCTGATCGTCGGCCTGCTCGGCCTGTCGGCGCTGAAGCGCTCGAACGCCGATCTCGACAACGTCTATGGCAACAACCTGATGTCGGCGATGTGGATCAACCAGATTGCCGCCATGTCGCGCGACAACGTGCTGACGCTGGATGAGGCGCTGCTGTCGGGCGAGGCGGCGGCGCTGGCCAGGTTCCGGCAGCAGGCCGAGAGCAACAACACGGCGATCCAGGACCTGTGGACCAGGTACGACGCCACCCCATCCGGCCCGGGCGAGAAAGAGCAGGCGCAGAAACTCAAGCAGAGCCGCGAGATCTACCGACAGGTGCGCGACTCGATCGCCGACGACATCACTGCAGGCAACCTCGACAAGGCCCGCGCGCGCCGCGCGACCGAGCTGCAAGGTCCGGTCGACAGCATGATCGCAGAGGCGGAGAAGCTCACCGACCTGCAGGCCAAGTTTGCCGCCGAAGCCAACGCCAACGCCGAGCGCAGCTATGCGCGGGCCACCACGATCGCCTGGACTTCCATCGTGCTCGGTATCGGCATCGCCGGTGCCTTCGGCTGGCTGCTGGTGAACTCCATGATCGCGGCATTGAACACCGCGGTTCGCGTCGCCGAGCGCATCGCCACCGGCGAGCTGGGCCAGGAGTTCCAGATCACCAGCCGCGACGAGTTCGGACGGCTTCTCGGCGCATTGCGCGACATGGATTCGAAGCTGTCGGAGATCGTCGGTACGGTTCGTGTCAGCTCCGATGCCGTCGGCGCGGCCGCGCGCCAGATTTCCAACGGCAACGACGACCTGAGCCAGCGCACCCAGGAACAGGCCTCGGCGCTGGAGGAAACGGCTTCGAGCATGGAGGAAATGACCGCGACGGTGAAACAGAACGCCGACAACGCTCGCCAGGCGAGCCAGTTGGCCACCAGCGCGCGCGATCAGGCCGATCGCGGCGGCGCCGTGGTGGGCCGCGCCGTTGGCGCCATGAGCGAGATCAACGAATCCAGCCGCCGCATCGCCGACATCATCGATGTGATCGACGAGATCGCGTTCCAGACGAACCTGCTGGCGCTCAATGCAGCCGTGGAAGCCGCGCGCGCCGGAGAACAGGGCCGCGGATTCGCGGTGGTCGCTACTGAAGTCCGCAACTTGGCCCAGCGCAGCGCCACGGCGGCGAAGGAGATCAAGGATCTGATCGGCGACTCGGTGGACAAAGTGAAGGCCGGTACCGAGCTGGTGGACGAGTCGGGCCGCTCGCTCGAGGAGATCGTCGCCAGCGTCAAGAAGGTCGCCGACATCGTGGCCGAGATCTCCGCCGCCAGCGAAGAGCAGGCCGCCGGCATCGATCAGGTCAACACGGCCGTGACGCAGATGGACAGCGCCACGCAACAGAACGCGGCCCTGGTCGAAGAGGCTTCGGCAGCCAGCAAGTCGATGGAGCACCAGGCACAGCTGCTGGTCGAGAAGATCGCATTCTTCAGGTTGGCGCGAGGCCAGTCGCTCGCGCTTGCTTCGGCCGCTGACGCATCGGCCAGCGTACCCAGTTCAAACGCGACGGCCACGATTCGCTCGCTGCCGGCTCGCAAGACACTGGCCGCGCGCAAGGCCACGCCGTCGGCCACTTCGACTCCGCGCCTGGCCAAAGTCAGCGGCGATGCCAACGCCTGGCAGGAGTTCTGACCATGAACGCAGCCGTCGAGAACGTCCGCGACTCGGCCACACCGGGACTGCAACAGGTGCTGACTTTCACCCTGGGCGATGAAAGCTTCGGCGTGGAAATCCTGCGGGTGCAGGAGATTCGCGGCTGGTCGCGGGTGACGCAGATTCCGGAAGCCCCGCCGCACGTATTGGGCGTGCTGAACCTGCGCGGCTCCATCGTTCCGATCGTGGACTTGAGGACCCGGCTGGGCCTGGCGCGCGTGGAGCATACGCCGCTGACGGTGATCGTGGTTCTATCCGTGGAATCCGGCAACGGCCGCCGCGACTTCGGCATCGTCGTCGATGGCGTTTCCGACGTCACCGACCTGACGCCGGAACACCTGAAACCCACGCCGGAGCTCGGCAACGTCAATACGGACTACATCCGCGCGCTCGCCGCCGTGGGCGAGCGCATGGTGATGCTGCTGGATGTGGATCGGTTGCTGGTTACGGATGCGGAGCGGAACTACTCGCTGAACTGACCCGCACCGGCAGCGGCACATTGCACACGTCGATGTGCCCTGCCGGCACCTTGTACCATTCGTCACGGCGATTGCGTCGCGACTCGATCAGATCGGTGAAGGTTGTCGTATCGGTGCGCAACGCTTCCAACGCAATGCGCTCCGAGGGTGGCACGTCGGCGGCCACGCGAATGCGGCTGATCGTGACGTTCTGCTCGGGCTTGTCGTAGAACCCCATCGGGGCCGGGCCACGCGGCAGCGCGGACAACAGCTCGATTCCCTGGACGACGCGGCCCACCACGGTGATGTTGCGGTCGAGTTGCCTCGGCGCATGACCCGTCACGACATAGAGCTCGGTGCCCCCGCCGCTGTCCGCGTCATTGTCCCGTCCCGCGCCGACCATCCCATAGCAATGCACTGGCCAGGCCGTGCCCGACTCACTGTCGCGAGCCGCCGGAAAACCCTCGACGAACCCGGTTTGCGGCGCGTACGTGTCCGGATCGGGCAAAGCCGTGAACGGCAATCCCTTGGCTGAACGGGTGAACTCCGCCGGCAGGGTGCGCTTGGCCGTGCGCGGCGTACGTGCGTTCTTTGGATCGCTCCATTGCACGACGAAGTTGTCCTGCACGCGAGTGATGGCCAGCCCGTCGAAATAGCCCTCCCGCACCAGCGCGCGGATATTGTCGGCATGCTTCGGCGAGAACTGCGGGGCAAGCTCGATGATCACGCGCCCCGTCGCGATGTCCATATACAGCGTGTTGGCGGGATCGATCGGCCGCCAGTCGGAGGGTTTCGCCGCCTCCAGCACCTCGGCCATGGTGCGGCCGGCGGCCTGCGCCGCGCCCTGCCCCAGGCTGACGCCCAGCATCGCAGCCAGACACATCGTCGGCAGTATCGACCCTCTTGTTCGTGTATGAATCAACGGCGGCCTCTGGTGGTGCTTGAGCATGGTGTTCTCTCGCCAGATCCGGTGAATCGCCGGTGGCCGGATGATCGCGGCTACCGATTCCCAACTCAATACCCGCCGCTGTCGCGAACTTCTGCTCGAACTCCTTGTTGGAAGCCAACAGCGCTCGCAGCTGTACGAACGCCCGCACCACATGGATGCCCATCAGGATGGCGCGTCGGGAGTTGAGAACGTTGGCTGCCTGGATGGCGCCGTGCTCGGTGAAGGCATGGGGCAGGAACTCTAGATCACAGATTGTGATCTTGAAAGCAGGGCCTCCTCGGCGGTCCCGCGCACCCGGGCTTGGCAAGCCCGAGACGCCAGCTAGAGTAGTCGAGACAAGCCGCGCACCCAAGGATCTTCGGGCAAACCGAATCCCGATCTCATGCGACCCGTCGATCCAGCCATCTTCGAACTGGCCAAGGCCCGCACGGCCGACGCGATCCAGCTTTTCAGAGCCGGCGCTGTGGAACGCGCGCTCTACGCGCTGCGCGACACGGAGAGGAGCTTCCCTTTCTTCACGCCTGCCATTACCTGGCAGATTCCCGTACTGGATGCGCTCGGTGAATTTCAGGAGGTGCGCAAGCTCTACGACTTTCGGAACAGCGTGCTGATCCTCGATGCCGAGTCCAGCGACGATAAGAAGATAACGGACCTGGCGCACGCGCTTTCGGTAACCATCGCCCGCAAAGTCACGTTCAAGTCCGGCACGGCGCGCATGCCGCTGCTGGGGGCCTCGGTCAGTTCGGATCTGACGGGGCTGCGCGACCCGGCAATCGCCCGCTTCCGGGCATTGCTGATGCACGGCTTTCGCCGTTATCTACGACAAGCGACTTTCCGCAACCACCACGCTGCCGAGATCGACGATTGCTGGCTGTCGTTCTGGTCGACGCAGACGCGCCGGCACGGCAGCATCGGTCCGCATTTTCATGCGCGCAGCTGGCTCAGCTGCGTTTTCTATCCCAGCGCCCAGCCGCACGCCGGTTCGCGCATTTGCAGCGGCGGCGACCTGGAGCTGGGTCATGTTCCGGCTCTCATGGGCAATCTGCGCCGCCCCTGCCTTCTGCGCATCCGTCCGCAGCCCGGACGGCTCGTGCTGTTCCCCTCATATATTGGCCATGCGGTTACACCCGTCAGATCGATGCAGCCGCGCATCAGCCTGGCGGGCGATCTCGGCCTCACACCGGGGCGCGCTGCTGATCGAGCGGCCCGTTAACGTTAGTAGTGCCGCAGCACTCCGGCACAGGCAACGGCCCATCGAGGCCAACCAAGCAGGCATCACCCGCGCAGGGCGATGGGTCTGCGATGAGCTCGCCCGCGAGCCGGAGCGGCTAGAAGCGCAGTGGCCCGAACAACCCCAGCACGCCGATGACGATCAGGTAGATCGCCACGATGAAGCGCAGCAGCTTCGGCACGAACAGGATCAGGACGCCGGCAATGAGCGCGGCGAGCGGACCGATACTCAGGTGAAGATTCATGGGTGCTTCCAGGATGCATTGCGCTCCAATTGCGCGGCGGCAGTGTAGCCTCAGGCACGGCCGCGACGAAGAGGGTCCCTGCGATCATCCCGGCAGCAACGGCAGTTCCCTGGCTCCCAGCACCGTCGTCGCAGGCGGCTCTTCGAGAGCCTTCACCGCACTGCGGTCCGCGGCGATCAGCGTATAGAACACTGGCACCACGAACAGCGTGAACAAGGTACCGACGATCATGCCGGTCACCAGCACGATGCCGATGCTGTTGCGCGCTTCGGCGCCCGGGCCGGAGACCAGCACCAGCGGGAAATGCCCGAAGACGGTTGCCGCTGAAGTCATGAGCACCGGGCGCAAGCGCGTCAGCGAGGCTTCACGCAACGCCGCGAGCTTGGCCACGCCGCGCTCCTGCAACGTGTTGGCGAACTCGACGATCAGGATGCCGTTCTTGGCGATCAAGCCCACCAGCGTGATCAGTCCCACCTGCGAATAGATGTTGATCGTGGTGAGATCCAGGAACGTAAACACCAGCGCCCCGGAAATGGCCAGCGGCACCGAACCGAGCAGCACGATCAGCGGATCGCGGAAGCTGTGGAACTGCGCCGCGAGCACCAGGTAAATCAGCACCACAGCGAAAGCGAGCGTTGCCGTCAGCGCAGCGCCCTCCTGCTTGATCTGCCGCGACTCGCCAGCGTAGTCGACCAGCACCTGCGGGCCACCCGCCGCCACTGCGGCGTCTTCGAGCACTTTCAGTCCTTCTGCCTTCGTGACGCCAGGCTGCACGCCACCGAAAATGCGCGCCGAGTTGCGCTGCTGAAAACGATTCAGCGTGCGCGGACCGGTGTCGGACTCGATGTGCATGAAGGTGGAGACCGGCACCAGGCTGCCGTCCGGCGTCTTGATCTTCAGGTCGAGCAGCGGCTCCAGCGTCGCGCGATCCTTGTCGCCGATCTGCGGAATCACCTTGTAGCTGCGGTCGAAATAATTGAAGCGGTTGACGTAGGCGCCGCCCAGCAACGTGCCGAGCTCCCGGCCGACCGTCGCCAGGTCGAGCCCCAGATCGGCGATGCGCTCACGATCCAGCACCACCCGCGCCTGCGGCAGGTCGACCTTCAGGTCCGTATCCACGTACAGGAATTTGCCACTGCGCGTGCCGGCATTGAGGATGGACTGAGTGGTCTGCAGCAACTCCTCGAGCGAAGCTTCGTTCTGCACGATCAGTTCGACGTCGTATTGACCAGGTGTCGGCAGCGGCGGATCGAGGCGCGGGAACACACGAAGCCCAGGCACCTGGGATACAGCGCCATAGACCTCGCCGTACATCTGTTCGGTCGAGCGGCCGCGCTCATGCCAGTCCTTGGCGACCATGCCGCCGAATCCGCCCCACGCTGCCGTGAGCGACCACATGAAACGGGCCTCGGGGAAGGCGCTGATGGCCTGCACCACTTTCTTGGTATCGCGATCGGTCGCCGCCAGCGTCGAATCCGGCGAAGCTTCGAAGAACAGACTGATGTGGCTCTGGTCCTCGACCGGCGCCAGTTCCTGGCGCGAATACGTGTACAGCGGCCAGGCTGCCGTCGTAACGACCAGGGCAATCGCGACGATGGCCCAGCGCATTCCCAGCGCACCATCCAGCAGCTTCGCGTAGTTGCGGCTGACCACATCGAAGCCGCGATTGACCAGCGAGGTCAACCGGCTCTCCTTGCCGTGCGCATGCACGAAGCGCGAGCTCATGACCGGCGACAGCGTCAGCGCCACGATACCGGAAACGACTACCGCCGCCGCCAATGTGATCGCGAACTCCAGGAACAACGATCCTGTCAGACCACCCTGGAAAGCGATCGGCGTGTAGACGGTGGCCAGCGTGATGGTCATAGCCACGATGGGCCCAGCCAGCTCTCGCGCTCCGAGCAAGGCAGCATCGATACGCGATCTTCCTTCTCGCACATGCCTCTCGACGTTCTCCACCACCACGATGGCATCGTCCACCACCAGACCGACCGACAGTACGATGGCCAGAATGGTCAGCAGGTTGAGACTGAAGCCGCAGGCGATCATCACGATGGCCGCGCCCACCAGCGACACCGGCATCGCCACCAGCGGCACCAGCGCCGTGCGCACCGAGCCCATGAACAGGAACACCACGATGGCCACGATCAGCACCGTCTCGCCCAACGTCTTGGTGATCTCCTTGAGCGCGCTGCGCATGAACATGGTGCCGTCCCACACCAGCTGCATCTCGACATCCGCAGGCAGGGTCTTCTGGATCTCGCCCATGGCATCGCGCAGGTGCTGCGCGACTTCGATCTCGTTCGAACCCGGCAGCGGCCACACACCCAAGTAGACGCTCTGCTGTTCGTTGTACTTGGCCACCATCGCCGCCTCTTCGGCGCCGAGCTCGACGCGCGCCACGTCGCTCAGGCGCACGATGGCGCCATCGCGATCGGCGACGATCAGGTTCTCGAACTCGCTGACCGCACGCAGATCGGTGTCGGCGAGCAGATTGATCTGCACCAGGTTGCCCTTGGTCTGCCCGACCGCGGCCAGGTAGTTGTTCCGCCGCAGCGCCTCGTGTACATCGCCGGGCGACAGGTTGCGAGCCGCGAGACGGTCCGGATCGATCCACACACGCATGGCCAGCGGACGCGCGCCTTCAAAGCTGACGCGCTGCACGCCTTCGAGCGTCGACAGCTGCGGTTGCAACGTGCGCGACAACCAGTCGGTCATTGCTGGAACATCGCGCTGCTGCGAGGTGAACGACAGATAGAACGTTGCATACGGCCGATCGGCGCGCTGCACTTCGATGACAGGCGGCTCAGCTTCCGCCGGCAGTTCCGAGCGAACCTGCTGCAAGCGCGCGGTGACTTCGGCCAACGCCGCAGTGCTGTCGTGGTCGAGCTTCAGCCGCACCGTGATGGTGCTGACGCCGGGCCGGCTGGTGGACTCCACATAGTCGACGCCGCTGATCGCGGAGACGGCTCTTTCGATGGGCGTCGTCAGAAAGCCGCGAATGGTCTCGGCGCTGGCGCCCGTGTAGACCGTAGTGATGATGACGGAGGAGCTCTCGACGCTCGGGAACTGCTGCACCGGCAGAGTGAGCAGCGCCCGCGCGCCGACCAGCACGATGACCAGGTTGACCACCAGGGCCAGGACCGGGTGCTTGATGAAAATATCCGTGAATGAGCGCATGAACCTGATTCCCTGGAACGACGACCTAGAGGTGCGCGCCCTGACCTGCAGCCTGATTGAATGCCACTGAACCGGCTGGATTCTCGATTGCTACCAGCGCAGCCTCGCGCAGCTTGAATGAGCCGGACGCGGCCACCCGCTCGCCCGGTGACAGGCCATCGGTGACAACGACTTCATCACCCGCCATCGCGTCGACCTGTACCTGCCGCAGATGAGCACGCGTGCGGCCCTCCTTGTCGGCAAGAAGAACGAACACGTGATCTCCCGCCGGGCCTTTGCGCAGCGCGCTGGCCGGAATGGCAACCGCCATACGAGGCGTGCCGATCGGAATCTGAATCCTCACCGAAGCACCGGGTGCCGGCGTTCCGTCCTCGTCCTGGATCTTCGCGCGCACCGTACGATTGCGGGTCGTCGGATCGACTCTCGCATCGACAGCCACGATGGCCGCGCTGGTGGGCGAAACCTCGCCCGCGGCAAACACGTTCACCTTGCTACCGGCACGCAGTCCGGCCGCAATCTGCTGTGCGACCGTGAAATCGACATAGGCGGAATCGTCCACGCCCTGCAACGTCGTCAGCAGCGTGCCCTCGTTCAGGTACTGACCGGGATGCACGTCGGCGATGCCGACACGAGCACGAAACGGCGCTCGAATCGTCTTACGCGCGATGACCGCCTTGATGCGAGCGATCTGTGCCAACGAGACATCCCGCTCGGCACGTGCGCTGTCCACTTCCATCTCCGACGCTGCACGGTGCTCGCTCATGCGCTGCATGCGCGCGAACTGGGTTCGAGCCAGCTCAGCCTGGGCCTCCAGCGCCTTGAGCTCCGCTTCTTCGACCGAGACGTCCAGCGCCACCAGCACCGTGCCGGCGTCCACCACCTGCCCGGGAACCAACGACACCTCACGCACGGTGCCGGACAGTTCATTGCGCACAGTGATCGAACGCAGCGCCACCACGGTGCCGATCGAAGTCGTGGTGCGACTATGCTCACGCTCCTGCGCCACCGCGACGGCCACTGCTTCGGCCGGCTCCGGCTGACTTGCGGCCACCTCCGCCGCTTCCGCCAGACTCGATCGCTTCCACGCCGTCAGCGCGATCCCAATACCAACGACGACGCCTATCAGCACCAACGGCGCCGCCCACTTGTGACGAATCATCGGGGTCAACTCCCTGCCTCGAATGAGAATTGCGGCGTACGTTAGCGGCGGGCAGGAAGTGGAGAAATGGGTGAGCGCGAAACTCACTAATGCCGACGAAGCAGGAATATCGCGCCGGTCTTCGGATAGCGACGACAGACGTTGGCGATGCAGGTGACCGACGGGCTACGACAGACGATCGAATCGTTTTGCGCGTTCGCTTCGGCCGTCAGGCGATGACACCACTGCATTGCATCGGACACTGCCAGCTGCACGACAACATCAAAACATCTTTCGTCATAACCAGAACATGGGTGGCGCTACTTGCCAAGCGCTCGACCGCTCACTCACGCTTTTCCTGCAGCAGCGGCTGGATCAGATCGATGGGTAGCGGGAAGACGATGGTCGAAGTGTTCTCGCTGGAGATATCCGCCAGCGTCTGCAGGTAACGCAACTGCATCGCACGAGGATCGGCACTGAGTGCGCGAGCAGCTTCGACCAGCATGGCGGCCGCCTGCTTCTCACCTTCAGCATGAATCACTTTGGCGCGGCGCGTGCGCTCAGCTTCCGCCTGTTTGGCGATCGCGCGGATCATGGTTTCATCCAGATCCACATGCTTGATCTCGACGTTCGACACCTTGATGCCCCAGGCGTCGGTGGCCTGGTCCAGGATGCGCTGGATGTCCAGGTTCAGCTTGTCCCGCTCGGACAGCATTTCATCCAGCTCGTGCTGGCCCAGCACCGAGCGCAGCGTGGTCTGCGCCAGCTGACTGGTCGCTTCGAAGGGACTGGCGACCTGGATGATGGTGCGCGCCGGATCGACGATGCGGAAATACACCACCGCATTGACCTTCACCGAAACGTTGTCGCGCGAAATGACGTCCTGGGTCGGCACGTCCAGTACGATGATGCGCAGATCCACCTTGACCATGCGCTGGATGAAGGGCACCACGATGATGATGCCCGGCCCCTTGGTGCCGGTGTAGCGGCCGAGCGTGAAGATCACGCCGCGCTCGTACTCATTGAGGATCTTGATCGCCGAGAAGATCAGGATGGCGAGGATGACGGCGGCAACGATCGCGGGCATGTGCTTCTCCTGTTGTTCAAGTCTTCTGGATCGGCCCGCCGGAACGCGCCGGCTCGACCTGCAACGTCAGGCCATCGATCCGCACGATGCGCAGCGGGTCGCCCGCTTTGACAGCCTCGCTGGTGATGGCATTCCAGATCTCGCCGCGCACGCGCACCGGCCCGGTACGCTCGAAGTCGGCCATCGCCACAGCGGGCTCATGCAGCAACTGCTCGGCGCCGGTGACCACCGGACGCTTGCGCGAGCGCGAGAAGTAAGTACTGATCAGCAAGGCCACCAATGCGCCGGCGACGGCGAAGCCGCCGATCAGGCCACGCGCGATGGTGAAGCCAGGCGCGTTGGTATCCATGAGGATGATCGAGCCGATCACGAAGGCGACCACGCCGCCCAATCCCAGTGAGCCGAAGCTTGGAGCGAAGGCCTCGGCGACGATCAGCGCGATGCCCAGGATCATCAATCCCAGTCCCGCGTAATTGACCGCCAGCACCTGGAACGCATACAGCGCCAGCAACAGTGCGATGGCGCCGACGACTCCAGGCAGAACCGCGCCGGGGTTGTAGCCTTCCAGCAATAGGCCGTACACGCCGATCAGCATCAGCAGGTAGGCGACGTTCGGATTCGTCAGCATCGCCAGCAGCTTGGTACGCCAGGTCGCCTCCACGCGTTCGACTGCGAGATCCGCCGTGGCCAATGTCAGCTCACCGGTGCTCACTTTCACCACACGACCGTTCATCTGGCGCAACAGGTCGGCCACGTCGGCGGCCTTGATGTCGATGACCTTCTGCGCCAGCGCCTGGGTGGCCGAGAGACTTGCAGCCGTGCGCACGGCGGACTCGGCCCAGTCGGCATTGCGATCGCGCAGCTCCGCCAGCCCACGAATGTAGGCGACGGCGTCGTTCACCATCTTGTGCTCCATCGCACTGCCTGAGGGCGGCTGCGATTTCTCCGCGGAGTCCGGCTTCGACTCACCCGGCTTGGACTCCTCGGGCGTCGGCCCCTGTGGCACCGGCGTGGACGGTGTGCCGATCTGCACCGGCGTTGCGGCGCCGAGATTGGTGGCCGGCGCCATGGCAGCGATGTGGCTCGCATACAGCAAGTACGTGCCGGCGCTTGCAGCGCGAGCACCGGACGGCGAAACGTAGATCGCCACCGGAATCGGCGACGCCAGAATCGCCCGGATCATGTCGCGCATGGAGGAATCGAGCCCGCCAGGCGTGTCCAGCTGCATGATGACGACCCGGACGTTGCGTTCGGTCGCCTGCTCCAGCGTCCGCAAGAAGAAATCGCTCGTGGCCGGGCCGATGGCGTCCCGGATCTCCAGCAGCAACGCGACCGGCGGCTGATTCGCGCGCGCAGGCGGCTGCTCGTTTGCCGCAAACGCGGCAAACGCAAGCAGCGTGACGAGCAGGTACGCCCATCGTTGCATGCGCGAAATGCTCACACATCCTCCGGAAACGGACCGCATCGGCGGCCCTCGTCCGATACTAAGTCACGCTGGACGAAGACCGAGAGAGTATGAAACGCAGTGCAATGCGCTGGCCGTGACAGTCGCAAGTGGCCGGTGGGAATTCCTGCAGCCTGCAGAGCGTCGACGGATGTTGCAACGCAGGGCCGACCCATGAGGTTCTTTCATCATCCGCGACCGTGAGCACCGTGGGGATCCATCCTCCTGCGACTCACGAGTCACCGGTCCATTTCGCAACCGACGCCAACACAAAGGCATTGACCTAAGTTTCGGCAGTCTCTATGGTTAGGCGCATGCCTAACCAATCGATCCAGCTCAACCGCGTGTTCCAGGCGCTGGCCGACCCCACCCGACGCGCCGTGCTCGAACGCCTGGGGAGCGGTCCGGCCGCAATGAGCGAGCTGGCGCTGCCGTTCAAGATGGCGCTGCCCTCGTTCGCGCAGCACTTGAACGTGCTGGAGGATTGCGGCCTGGTGCGCTCGCGCAAGTGCGGGCGTGTAAGAACTTACCAGCTGGCGCCGCAACGCCTGAAAACGGCAGAACACTGGCTGACGACGCAGCGCTCCCGATGGGAGCGCCGCCTCGATCAGCTGGACACTCTTCTCAACGAGCTCAAGGAGCCATCATGACCCGTGCAAGCCCCGTCCGCCTCGATCCGAAGCTCGACCTGGTGCTGGAACGCATCGTCGATGTTCCGAAGGAACTCGTCTGGAAGGCGTGGACCCAGCCCGAGCTGCTCAAGCAATGGTTCACGCCGAAGCCGTGGTCCACGGTGGATTGCGAGCTCGACCTGCGTCCCGGCGGCATTTTCCGCACGGTGATGCGCTCGCCGGAAGGTCAGGATTTCACCAACCTCGGCTGCTACCTGGAAGTGGTCGAGAACGAACGCCTGGTCTTCACCAATGCGCTCGAGCCCGGTTTCCGCCCCGCCGGCCGCGGCGACAGCCCGGATCGCCCGGAATGCGACACCATGCCGTTCACGGCGGTCGTTTCGATGGAAGCGCACGGCAAGGGCACCAAGTACACCGCGATCGCCATCCACCGTGACCTGCAGGGACGTGAAAAGCACGAGCAGATGGGCTTCCACGACGGCTGGGGCGCCGCGCTGGACCAGCTGGTTGCATTGGCCAAGAGCCTGTAACCGCAGACCCCATCGACGAAGGCGCGGCGTGAATGCTCCGATTCATGCCGCGCCGCGGTTTGCTCAACTCATGGCTTCATCGAGTTCATGAGCTCGTCGTAACGCCGCTGCATTTCCTCGACCGACACCTCTTCGATCTGGTGCCCGAGCAACCACTCGTGGCCGAACGGATCACGCACCACGCCGGATCGCTCGCCGTAGAAAGCATCGGTTGCCGGTCGTGTCACAACCGCGCCGGCGGCAACTGCTCGCGCGATCCATTCATCGGCGTTGTCCACGTGCAGGTGGATGCAGAAGGTCGTGCCGCCCAGCGCTTCCGGCCCGACGATTCCCAGCTCCGGATACTCCTCCGACAGCATCAGCGTAGTCGCGCCCAGCTTGATCTCGGCGTGGCCGATGCGACCGCTCGGCTCGGTCAACCGGAACAGCTCGGTGGCGCCGAACGCCTTCTTGTAGAACTCGATGGCCTGTGCGGCGCGTCGGACTCGCAGATAGGGATAGACCTCGTGCACGGCAAATGATGGAGATGGGTTCATGGCGTTGCGTCCTCTGCGAAACAGTGCGGCCAGTCTGCGTTGGCAGACGGCGCGGGTATTGTAAAAAAGCGCAATCCTTCAGCGCGTATCCACTTCCGCATGCAGCGGATCGCGATCCGGCACCGGCCGATAGACGCCGGGTGTCACCCCGGCGAACTCGCGGAACTCCCGCGTCAGGTGTGACTGATCGTAGAAACCGTGATCGAGCGCGATCTGCGCCAGTTCGGTTTTGCCAACCGCAATCTGCGCCACTGCCCGCTTCAGCCGCTGCACTCGCGAATACAGCTTCGGCGTCAGACCGACGATGTCATCGAACAACGCGACGAAACGACGTTCGCCGTAACCGGTGGCGTTCTGCACCGCTTCGATGCGCAGCGGTCGGGTCGAATCGAACTGACGGAGCGCAAAACTGATGGCGGGATTCACCAGCAGCGGCAGCTGAAGCCGGCGCAGAAATTCCCGCTCCAGCACCCGAAACATGGCGCGCGGCTCGCCTGCTTCCAACAGCTGTTCCCTGATGAAGCGCGCCTGGACACCCCAGATATCTTCCAAGGCAAGATGCCGGTCGCGCAGCTCGCTTGCCGGCAAGCCGAGCAGCACACCGCCGCCGGGGCGGAAATGCACGCCGACCACGTAAACATCCTTGCGTGCATCCAGCACGAAGTACCGCGACTGTGCGCCATGCACGATCGCACCGTTCACGGTCAGCCTCTCCTGGTCGGAGGCGTCCCGGAACATGCGAATGCGATCCTCATGGAGATTGAAGGTCACATCGACGCTGCCACCGGGCAAAGCGCGTTCGCGTCGGCGCTGTGGAGCGTACCCGCGGCGATACCAGAAAGAATCGACGTAGGCCGAGAGCGGCGCGGCGGGAGAGTAGCGAAATGACTGCATGACGGATCTCGCGGATCGCTGCGACAGCCTACTCCGGACGGCGACCCAATGCCGCACGCCAGCGTGCGTCCGATGATGACGGATGCACCACGACCCGTCAGAATCCGCCCCATGTCCACCGTCGCCCTCTGGATGCTCGCGCTGGTGCTGATGCTGGTCGGCGTGCTCGGCATCGTGCTGCCGGCCTTGCCGGGCATTCCGTTGATGTATGCCGGCATGGTGGTCGCGGCCGCCATCGACGATTTTCAGCGCATCGGCTGGGTCACGCTGGCGGTGCTGGGCTTCTTCACCGTCGTCGCCGTCGTCATCGAGTTCGCCGCGTCCGCGCTCGGCGCCAAGCAGTTCGGAGCCAGCGGACGCGCCATCTGGGGTGCGCTGATCGGCACCGTGGTCGGATTGTTCTTCGGTATCGCCGGATTGGTGCTCGGTCCTTTCGTCGGCGCCCTGGTCGGTGAACTGTCGGTGCACGGGCGCCTCGACCAGGCCGGACGCGTCGGCATCGCCACCTGGATCGGGCTGATCTTCGGCACGCTCGCCAAGATCGCCATCGCCTTTGCCATGCTCGGCATTTTCGTGCTGGCGTACTTCGTCGGCTGAGCCGCGTTTGGACAACCTCACCCACAGCCTCGTCGGCGTCCTGGTCGGCGACACTCTTGCAGAAACCACTCCCGAAACCCGCGACGGACTGCCGCGGGAACAGCGCCGCAATCTGTTCGTATCGCTGATGGTCGCCGGCAGCAACCTGCCGGACCTGGATTTTCTCCAGTCAGCCATTCGCGGCGACAAGATCGACTACCTGCTGCAGCATCGCGGCCACACTCACACCGTGGTCGGCGCGCTGATCATGGCGGCGTTGATGCTGCTCGCCAGCGAAGCCTGGTGCCGATGGCGCCGCTGGACCCTGTCCCGGACCGATCGCCTGCAGGTCGCCGGCCTGTGCACGCTGGCGCTGCTGCTGCACGTCGCCATGGACTTCACCAACAACTACGGCGTGCATCCGTTCTGGCCGTTCTACAACGGCTGGCTTTACGGCGACTCGATCTTCATCTGGGAACCGCTGCTGTGGACCGCCGCAGCGCCACTCGTATTTACATTGCGCACACGGACCGCCCGCACGCTGGTGGCCGCGCTGATCGCCACCGCCGTTGCCGTGTGCATCGGCAGTGGCCTGGTGCCGGTCGTGTTCGTGGTTGTGCTCATCGCGCTGGTGCTGGGAATGCTGCTGATCGGCTACAAGGCACCGCGCCGGATAGCATTGATTGCTGGAGTCGCCGCGTGGCTGTCGATCACGGCCAGTTTCGCGGTCAGCCGCGGCATTGCCGACCATCGAATCGAGCAATTCGTCGCACACCAGTTCCCGCAACTGAATACGCTCGAACGCGCATTGACGCCGAACCCGGCCAACCCGGTCTGCTGGGACGTGATGCTGGCGCTGACCGACGCCGACCGCTACCTCGTTCGCCACGGCACCTGGTCGCTCGCGCCGTCGTTGATGCCGGCGGATCAATGTCCGGGCCGTGGTTTGTTCAAGGACATCACCGCACCGGTCACGCCCACGGCGGAAGCAAACACGGCCTTCGTCTTCTGGCACGGTGAAATCGTCATGCCACGCAGGCAGTTGGGACAGCTCGCAGCCACCCACTGCCAGGCGGCGGCGTTCCTGAAATTCGCCCGCGTGCCCTGGACGCTGGAACGCAGCGGCACCTGGATCGTCGGCGACCTGCGCTACGACCGTGAACCGGAATTGGGCTTCGCCGAGATCGAGCTGAAACCGGGAACCGCGGCCTGCCCGGAGCGACTCCCGCCCTGGATTGCGCCACGCAATGATCTACTAAACCTGGATGGATCGACGCAAGATTCCACCGGCGAATGAGCGTTGTCGTTTAGGTACCGTTCAGGCAATCTCATCCTTTCACCTAATTTCGCCGGCGTCTGCGCATTGCGACCGCTTGGTGCTTGCGAGTCTGCATGAGTTGCGTCTATAGATAGACGTCATTTTCAACGCCACGGACTCTGCCAACATGTCGAATCGCTTTCGAAGCAAAACTGCGCTCCTGTTGATTTCGGGCCTGGCGGTCGCCGCACCGCTGGGCATGCTGGTCGCACAGGACGACCACGCCCACTCGGAAGGCATCTACAAGGTGCGTCACGACGGCATGCACAAGCTCGGCGACGCCTTCAAGGTCATCCGCGACCAGACGCAGGCCGGCTCGCCCGATGCGGCTGCCATCAAGCAAGCGGCCGAGGTCGTGAACGAAGTCGCGGTCGACCAGTACAAGTGGTACCCGGCCGGCTCCGGCCCCAAGGCTGGCGTGAAGACCCGCGCCAAGGCTGAAATCTGGAGCAAGCCGCAGGATTTCGAAGCCGCGCAGAAGCTGTTCGCCGAACAGGCGAAGAAGCTGCACACGGCCGCCGCCGGCGGCAACGTCGCAGCCGTCAAGGCCCAGTTCGGCGAGGTCGGCAAGAGCTGCAAGAACTGCCACGACAACTTCCGCGCACCGGAAGACAAGAAGTAAGGTCCTGCGCCCGCGCCTGGCGCGGGCCTGCCCACCATGAGCACGCCTTCCGACCACGTTCGTATCTGGGACTCTGCAACCCGCCTGGTGCACTGGTCGATGGTCGTGCTCGTGGCGACTTCGTGGTGGACCGCCGAGAACGGTGAGCTCGAATATCACCGTTACAGCGGTTACGCGCTGCTCGGACTGCTGGTGTTTCGCCTGTACTGGGGCTTCGCCGGCAGTTCGACCGCACGCTTTGCCGAGTTCGTCCGCGGCCCGCGGGCGATCTGGGCTTATCTGAAACAGCTGCCCTCACGCGTCAGCGATCACTCCATCTCCACGCCCGGCCACAATCCGCTCGGCGCTCTGAGCGTGCTGGCGCTGCTGGCCCTGATGATCGGCCAGGTCACGCTGGGGCTGTTCGCCGTCGACGTGGACGGCATCGAGTCAGGCCCGATGTCGCACATGGTCAGCTTCGATACCGGCCGGGCCTTCGCCGAGCTGCACGAGACGCTGTTCAATGTGCTGCTCTTCTTCATCGGCCTGCACATCGCTGCGGTGTTGTTCTATCTGATTTACAAGCGCGACAACCTGATCGGCGCAATGATTCACGGCCGCCGCCGGGTGGCGCACAGCAAGTCGACCGCTCCCTCGTTCGCATCGCTGCCGCGGTTCGTGATCGGCGTGGCTCTGGCGGGCGTGGTGGTGTGGATCGTGGCCAGAGGCGGCAACATCCTCTAGCCGCGGACCGCGGCTCCGACCCCAGAAAGATCCCGTCGTCCTTCCAGGAAGGATCTTTCGTCATTCCCGCGCATGCGGGGATCCATCCGAATCAGCCAGATGGACTCCCGCCTACGCGGGAGTGACCAAGGCACCAGAACACCCTATCGTTTCGACACCGGCGCCTGCGGCGCGACGAACGGCAGAACCCGCGCCGGGTTCTCGTGCATGATCCGGTGGAGCGTGGCCTCGCTCACGCCCTTGGCCTTGAGGCCCGGCAGCACGACGTCGTTGATGTACGTGTAACCGCCGCCGCCGTTTTCCTTGAGCTGCGCCTGCGAGCAGATGTCGTGCGAGAGAATGATCTGGTCGGCATAACCCGCCTTGATCATGGCGTAGATGCTCTCGATCAGCTTGGCATCGGCATCCGGCTTGCGATTGGACTGCCCCATGTAGTCCCACTCGACGTAGGCGCCGCGCTTGAACACGGCTTCCTTGGTGGGTACATCGCGCTCGCCGGTGTGCGACATCACGACACGATGCAGATCGACGCCTTCGGATTCGATGATGTCCAGTACCTTCATCATCTCGTCGAGCGGCTCGAAGTTGTGGATCGACATCGGAGCGCCGGTGATGCGGGCCGCACGCGCGCTGGCGCGGATGCTCTTGAGCTCGTTTTCGGTGAGCGGCTTTCCGACCACGCCCACTTCGCCGATGATTCCTGAGCGGATGTCGGTTCCCTGCGCGCCCACCGTGATGTCGTGCACGATGATGTCGGTGAGCTGCTCGACGCTCAGTTTGTCCATGTCGGCCGGATGCATCTGCTTCATGTAGAAGCCGGCACCCATCACGACATTGAGACCGGACGCACGCGAGACCAGCTTCAGCGCCAGCGGATCGCGAGTCAGGCCGAATACGGAGACATCGACGATGGTTCCGCCGCCTGCGTTCTTGAAGTCCATGATCGCGCGCAACGACTGATCGAAATCCGAAAGCCGGAAGGGCGCGCCCTTCGGATCCGTCGGCGTCGGCTCGATCACCGTGACGTCATGCGGCGGCGGCGACATCGGCGGCGATTGCTTGAAGTTGATGAAGATGTGCTCGTGCATCAAGGTCTCGCCCAACGTCGAGGGATCGACCGGGCCATTCACCGTCATGACCTTGCCCGCCATGTTGGGAACGGTGGGCGCTGCGGCGTGCGCCGCGGCGTTGAAGGTCATGGCCAGCGCCAGGGCGATGGCCGGTCCGGCAGAGAAAACAGATCGCGTCATGGTGAAATCCTTGCAGATCTTCGTCTGCAGCAAGTAATTCTGTAGGTGAGCTTCCTGCGTTTGTTCAGGATCCGTGACCAACCAGCGGCTGCGGCGCGACGAAGGTCAGCTGCCGGGCCGGGTTGTCCACTGTGATCTTGCGGATGTCGGCGTCCGTCAGCCCCATGCGACGCAGCGCCGGCAGGAAGTAGTCGTCGATGTAGGTGAAGCCAAAGCCGCCATACTTCTTCAGCTGCAGTTTGGTGCAGACATCATGGGAGATCACGATGCGGTCGCCATAGCCTTCCTTGACCAGCTGCACCAGACCGCGGGCCACTTTCAGATCGTCGCTGTCGCCAAGATAACCGCCAGGGCTTCCCAACGCACCCAGCCAGTCGAACTCGAGCGTGACGCCGCGGGCAAGCACACGACGCGCCAGCGGCAGGTCGAGCGCCAGCGAATTGGAATGCCCCATCACCACGCGCGACAGATCCACGCCTTCGGATTCGACGATGTCGAGGATGGTGAATTTCTCTTCGCGATAGCCGCCGACGTGAAAGCTCATCGGCGCACCGGTCAGCCGCGCCGCTCTCGCACTGGCCCGCGTGCTCTTGAGCTCGTTGGGCGTCAGCGGATGACCGTTGATGCCGATCTCGCCGATGATGCCGGAGCGCACGCTGGTGCCATCGACGCCTTGTGCGATGTCCCGGACGATGATGTCGGTCATCGCTTCGAGCGTGAGTGAATCCATGTTCAGCGGGTGATAGCGCTTCTGGTACCAGCCCGCGCCCATGACGATGTTGAGACCGGTGGCATGGCTCATCCGGTACAACGCCTTGGGATCGCGGCCCAGCCGAATGTTCGACACATCGACCACCGTGCCACCGCCGATGCGCTTGTAATCCAGCAGCTCCGTGTAGGACGTATCGAAATCGCCCAGGAAGTCGTTATCCGGATTCCAGGTGCCCGCGCGCACGGCCCAGAGATTGGCCAGGCTCAACTTCTCTCGTGCGACCTGTTCTTCAGTGGCGTGGTGCCGCGTATCGGCGATGGGCAGCTCGAAGTTCACGAAGATGTGCTCGTGCATCAGCGTTCGACCCACTTCGGCCGGCGCGATCGGACCGTGTACGGTGAGAACCTTGCCGGCGATATTGGGAATGGTCGGTTTCGCAATCGGCGCGGACTGAGCCGGCACCACACCGAGGCAGGCGGCCATCAGCGCTGCCCACAGGGCTGAACGAGCGGATTTCTGAACCGTCATGGCAGGTTCTCCCATGGCGCTCAGCCTTCGGCGGATTTCGCAGCAGCCAGGGTCAGCAGCCGACGTGGATTCTCGACGAGCATCAGCGCGATCTGCTCATCGTCGACGCCCAGCTGCTTCAGATAGGGAACGAACTGCTCGGGAATGAACGAGTAACCGCTGCCGCCGTACGCCTTGAGATCGGTCTTGGTCCGGACATCCTGCGACAGCAGGATCTGCCGGCCATACCCCTGCTTGAACAGTTCCACGATGGCGAGTGCGACATCGTGGTCCGGTACTTCGGTGAGAATGTGCGGCGCGTCGCCGAGCAGGTCGAATTCGAGATAGGCACCCTGCTGCAGGATCTGCTGCATCAGCGTCAGGTTGTCGGCGATCGGATTGGCATGGCCCAGGGCGACACGCGTCAGGTCGGCACCAGCCTGCTTCAGGATCTGCAGCGTCGCAATCTGATCGTGATGCCCCTTGGCGAAGCTCACGGAGATCGCAGCACCCGTCAAACGACTGGCCCGGGCTGCAGCCGCGAGGATTTTCTTCTCGTACGGCTGGCTCGCATCCCGCACGCCGACTTCGCCGATGATGCCGGCACGAATGCCGGTGCCGCCGACACCCATCCGGATGTCCCGGACGATCTCATCCGCCAGATCGGCGACCGAGCGACGATCTAGCGCGTTGCCCACATAGCCGTGCTCATACCAGCCCGCGCCCATGACGATGTTCACGCCAGTGGCGTCCGCCACCCGCTTGAGCGCCGCCGGATCGCGATGGAAACCGATGCTGGTGACGTCGACGATGGTGCGGCCGCCGAACCACTTGTAGTCGGTGACTTCCTTGATGGCGGCCGCCTCGTCATCAAGGCGCCGATGGTCGCGGTTCGGCTTGCCCATGAGTGCCGCGCCGAGCCGCTCGATGGTGAGCGGCGCCGTATAGAAGGCGATCTCCTCAGGGCTTTCTGGCTTGCTCTCGCCTATGGCCCGCCAGCCTTCGGCGGAGTCCAGGGCCGGCTGGAGGTCCGAGAACAGGTGCTCGTGCGGCAGCGTCATGCCCAGTGTCTCGGGCGCGATCGGGCCATTCACGGTCATGACTTTTCCGGCGAGCGCGTCGGCGGCGTGCGCCGCAGCGACGGCGCACACACCCGCAGCGAGTGCGACCACAGCACGAGAGATGAACAGCCTGCCCGCCGTGCGGCGGCACGCGCTGCGCGCTCGTATCATTGCTGCCCCCGATCTCAGTCAGCCCGACCGTAATTCTAGTTAGTTAACATGTATATCATGCACTCGGATGCCGGGCCAACTGCAGCGGTCATAGCTGAAGTGCAAGACGGGGATGCGCCAAAGGCGGCGCATCTGCGGGATTCCGGCGGCCGGCGCACAGCGCACTCGTCTGGGCGCACGGCGGCTGGGCGTCAGCTGCAGACGGGGCACAATAGGCCCCTGTCTTCACAAGGAATTCCTGCATGCGATCCGCCATCGCCCTGAGCCTCCTGGCCTGCGCTTCCCTGATCCACACGGCGTCAGCCGAAACGGCCGCCGAGCTGACCCAGCAGGTTCGCGATACCGAGACCGCCTTCGCGGCGACCATGGCAAAGCGGGACCTGCAGGCGTTCGCCTCGTTCGTGGCTGACGATGCCGTGTTCTTCGGAAACACGGATGTCCTGCGCGGCAAAACAGCCGTGGTCGACGGATGGAAAGCGCTCTATCAGGGCGAGAAAGCGCCCTTCTCCTGGAAGCCTGAGACCGTCGAAGTGCTGGCCTCGGGCACGCTCGCGCACAGCAGCGGCCCGGTGCTCGACCCCAACGGTGCCCGGGTCGGCACGTTCAACTCGATCTGGCGCCGCGAGGCTGACGGCCGCTGGAAGGTCGTGTTCGACAAGGGCAACGATGCCTGCAAGTGCGCGACGGAGAAGTAACTGCCTGCTCATCCGGTGCCGAGCGCGCGGTATCGATGAACTCTCCAACCCCCTTTGAATGACTTGTCACTCCCGCGTAGGCGGGAGTCCATCCGGCTGATTCGGATGGATTCCCGCCTACGCGGGAATGACCATGAATGGGTGTTCAGACCCTTCCTTAGCCCTGCTGCGCGTCAGTCGCAGCGCCAGTTCCCGCCAACTCCGCTGCCGCGCGCGCCTTGCGAGGAGCCGTCTCGCGGATCAGCAGGCTGACGAATATTCCCAGGCACAGCCCGACCAGCGACACGATGGGCACTTTGCCGATGCCGTACTGTTCCGCCACGTGGCCCGCAATGACCGGGCCGATGCCGCCGCCGAAGAATTCCCCGGCGCCCGACACGATACCGATCGCCGACGCCGCCAGCGCTGGCGGTACCGCTTCCGTTGCCACCGGTCCGGTCAACAGGCTCAGCACTCCGCTACCGAAGAACGAAGTTCCGAAGAGGAACACGAACAGCCAACCAGGTTCGGCACCGGTTCGCGTGAACAGGAAAAGCGATACTGCCGCGGCGAAAAACCCGACGGCGGCGCTCATCCGGCGACCGAAGAAATCCGAAGCGGCAGGCAGGAGGATGCCGCCGATGAAGCCGCCGATTCCCAGACCCGCCATGACGAAGCCCATCTGCTCGGCACTGAGCTTCACATAGTCGACCAGGTAGCTCGGGATCATGGTGCCCAGCACGAAAATGCAGCTCATGCCGCACAACAGGCCGATCATCGCCAGGATGACATTGCGATTCTTGATCGCCCGCTTCCACGGCAACGGCGGCTGCGCGGCGCGCGCCTCACGGGATTGCAGGTGCGGGGGTTCGCGGATAATCCGGTAAAGGCAGATCGCCAGGATGAATCCTGGAATCGCGACGATCACGAACACCCAACGCCAGGACGGGACCACACCCAGCAGCTGCGTCGCGATGATCGGCCCCAATCCCAGCCCCAGCAGCGAGAAGCTGCTGAGCTGCAGGCCCTGATTGAAGCCCAGACGCTTGGGATGCGATGCCTCGCCGGTACAGGCGACGCTGGTCGACAGGAACGCACCTTCGGTGGCACCCATCACGGCACGAATCGCGATGAGCGCGGGCACCGTCCAGATCAGGCCGGAAAGCCCCGACATGGCCGAAAAGACGATCAGCGACGGAATCAGGATCTTGCGTCGCCCGAAGCGATCCGAAAGATTCCCCATGATCATGGAGAACGCGCCCCAGGCCAGCGCCAGGGCGCCGGCCGCGTTACCCAGGTCCTGATAGTTGAAGTTCAGGTCCTTCATCATGGCCGGGAACAGCGGCCCGATGATCCAGCGGTCCAGCCCGACCAGGCCGAAGCCCAGGAACAGCAGCAGGACGGCCTTCCACTCGTACGACGCATCGAACTTGGCGGGTTGCTCGCTCATGCCTTCACTTTCTTTGGTCTCGAGTTCAGCGCCGCAGGACCTGCACCCCAAGGTGCGGTTCTGGCGCCTGTGCCGGTCGTGCGCGATCCCCTCAACTTACGCCGTCAACCGGGCCTACCCCGTCACGGATAGACGACGGGGCCCGCAGAGGCTACTTCCTTAACATGCTTAGTATCAATGCCTGGTTGACCGCTCCGGGTTGGTGGCCGCTTCGTCAGGGGAAAAGAAGGGTGGTTCGATGCATCCATGCCGCGGCGGGCGAAGCCAGGCAGCGACAGCAGAAGGTGAATGACACAGCGTCGATGGGCCGCTCGAGTACGAGCGGTGACGCTGTTCCTGCAGCAATCACTGGGATTTGCAGAATGAGAACAGAAGGCAGAGAGGTGCGATATCAACCCTTCGGAGGAAGGCATCGACCCGTCAGCGTCGTTGCAGCCAACCCGGCAGGAATGAGTACGGATCCGCGTCGGTGCCGGTCGTAGCTGACAGCGCAGCGTTCCAACAGTCGCGCGACAGACGGCCCTGCTGCATGGCGTCGAGTACTTCAGTACAGCCGCCGATGAGTTCGCCGCCCACGAAGATCTGCGGGATGGTCGCCACGCCGGTGCGGCTCGTGAGCGCTGCACGAATCTCTCCGCCGGGATCGCCCTGCTGCCCCGGCAGGGCGTATCGACCCGTTCGACATCGCGCGTCCCGATGACGCGCGAACGCCGATCGAGGCGGGCGCTGACCGGCCCCGAGGACAGAGCGTCAGCCGCCTACCAGCTGAAACCTGCGCCGCCCATCACGCTCGATTCGCCGCCACTGAAAGCCGCACCGATCGACACGCTGACGCTCGTGCCGATGGCCCGCTGGTAACCAACCGCCACGGCCGATTCGTCGCCTCGCGCGCCCACGCCGACGCCGACCCGGTTGCGTCCGCGCAGCCCGGCTGTATTCATCGCCATGCCTGCGTAGGCACCACTCATCGCAGTTATCCGGTCAATGCGCTGGTTCTGCTGGTTGAAGCGCCGGTCGACATCGTGGCGAAACGTATTCAGCTCAGTATTGAAATGCTCGAACGTGCTATCGGTGTAAGCTCGCGCCGAGTCGAGCGTAGCTGTCGCTGTGGTGTCGGTGTAGTCGCGGGCGGACCGCAGCGTCGCAGCATCGCCGCCGTCCGCGTATGCATTGGCCGAGGTGAGCGTGTCGGCGGCCGAGGCCTCGAGCTGGCCCTTGTTGACGGCATCGCTCGCGGCAACTCCGTCGGCAACGTTGGAGACGACGGTGCCGCTGGCACCTTCGAGGGTGACCGTTGCAGCGCCGGCGTCGTTGTATTCCACCGCCAGCTCGCTACCCGGGCCGGCAGGGATCGCATCGATGCTGTCCTGGAGCGAATTCAGGCGACCGTCGACTGCGGTGAACGCCGCGCCAACGTCGCCGTAGCTCGTACCCTGGATCGTGTAGCTGGGCGCAGTGAAGATGCCGCCGCTGAAGCCGGCGCCGCCGCCGAGCGCGGTGACGAAGCTGCCGAGCTGGCCGACGGTGGCGGCGTCGTGGTCGCCGATGCCGTCGGCGACGTTGATCAGCCGACGCTGCAGGTCGCTGCCGAACACGGTGCCGGAGAAGTCCAGCTCCGTGGCCAAGTGGCCGAAGGACACGGTGTCGGTTTCGGAGGCGATCGAGTCGCTGCCGAGGGCTATGGCGCGGTCGGCGCCGGCCAGCACCCGGGTCTTGGCGCCCATCGCCACGCCCTCGTCCGCGTGAACCTGTGCCGCGGGACCGACAGCGATCGCGCGGGCCGCGGGAGCCAGCGTGAAACGGAACCGATCGAGATTGGTGCTCGAGATTCCGAGGAAGCCGCCCAGCGCCATGCTGTTCTCGCCCGTGGCCTCGCTGTTCACGCCGGTGGCGGTGCTGAACTGGCCCGTGGCCAAGCTGCTCGTGCCGAGCGCGATCGCGCCGAACTCGCTACTGGTCGCGCTGTCGCCCAGGGCAACCGACCAGGTGCCCGAGGCTTCCGAGGAGCTCCCGATCGCGGTTGCGAAGTTGGCGTTGGCTACGGCGTTGTTGCCCAACGCCACGGTCCCGCTCTCGGTAGCCTGCGCGCCGCCGCCGAACGCGGTGCTGGCAGCCCCGATTGCGGCGGCACCGCTTCCGCAGGCGATGGACCTGTCGTCGGAGGTGCCGGTGTCGGCACCGCCGTTGTCCTCGGTGGCCGGGTCGCCGTCGTAGAGGTCGCAGGTCACGCCGGCCATCGCCGGCAGGCTGACGAAAGCGCCGCAGACCGACAACAGTGAGAGGGCGAAGCGACGGATACGAGAGGAATGGCGGTGCCTGTTCTTCAACATGGTCTTGCTCCTTGGTCGTTGTAGTGGCAAGGAGCGCAACCGGCACGTCCCTGCATGGCGATGAGCATCGCGAAGGCGGGGCTCAGAATGGAGTTTGCCGATACGATACTTCGATGCCCGTCAATACGGGAGCTTGCTGGGCAACCAGACTGCTGCAGACTGATGCAATTCGCGTGGAGAACTGCAAAGCCGGCTCGGTGGAATCAAGCGGTCGATGCAGCACCATCCATTTCAGGAGGACGGCTGCATGACAGTTTCGATACGGTGGGCGCCCGGCGCTCTGGCGCACGCGCAGTTGTGGCATCGGTATCGCCAAGGCCAGAGCTGCGGGACAATAGCCCGAGCCCTGGGCAGGGACCGCTTGGGTGCTCGTCGGGTGATTCGGGCCCGTGGCGGATTCAGCCTGCCACAGCGTCGGCGCCATCCGCGCAGCTTGAGCCTGGCCGAACGCCAGGAGATCTCCCGCGGCATCAGCGCGCAGTTATTGATTCGCAAGATCGCCTGTTAGCGCCGAAGTAAAAGTGACCCGCCTGGGTGAGGATGCCAGCTTTCTGAGCTGTCGAGATGTTGACCCAGGAGCAAGCGAAGCCTTGTCGGCTCTGTCACCGACAGGCAAGTTCTGAACGAGATCGTGGCTGACGTTCTCGCTCGATTCGGCGGCCGAATCCACGAGCACATCGCCACGCTTACAGAAGTTGCTCGCTCTCTGGAGCGTGACCCTTCCGCGATTACCAAGCTTCTGTCTCGACATCACACGACCCCGATTACCGAAGCCGTAAGTCACCTATGTCAATCCCGGCACCGAGTGCCCCGCTTTCAGAACCCCTACTGAACTATCAACCTATTAATCAGGCAGTCAGTGGTTGAGTCGCTGAAAATGATGGTCACTGTGCTCTCCATTGCCTTAGCCATCAAAGCAGCCGCATACATCTTCTTGTTGCCGTCATCCGTCACCCCATTCTGGCTCGTGGCGACGGCGTAGCGTTTCGGATTCTCTGTGTTTCCGCATGAAGACGAATCCGAGTCAAGTGTGATGATCCAGCTACCATTACCGTTCGGATAGATTGTCTTGATCGTTGATGTGTGCCAAACGTCAGCAGCCATGGCTCCCGAGGAAATAAGCCCAGTAGCGATCATTATCGAGAGTTGCTTGAACATCGTCCGTGCTCCAAGTGTGTGTGTGTGATATCAAGGTGCGTCTGTCAAATCCTTAGGAGTGCTCCATTTGCAGAATGTTATGATCGCCCCGCCACAGAAAATCTGTCGTTTCGCCCACCAAGAACAATGATCACATGCTAAAGAAGCTGGCATTCTGCGTCCTTTGCCTGATGACGCAACCCGCCTTATCGGAATCGTACGCCGAGGGGACAGTTACGCAGCTTAGCGTCGGCACTGCATATGCCCGAGTACAGCTTGACGCAATGGTTAGCGCCGAAGGCTGTGCAAACTACACTTGGTATCTGCTCCCTCTACCTCCAGGAGAGGGCAAAGAGATGTATGCCGCGGTGTTGACCGCCAAAACATCAGGGCAGAGAGTCCGATTGCAGTTGACCGGATGCAACAGCGGCTATCCGGCCATAGCGCATGTCTACCTATTGTGAAGGCATCGACACCTGCAAATTCACGTCAGTTGAGCAGCTTCGCATAAGAGATGGTGCAAGGGTCCGACCCTTGATTGATCATGATCGTAACCGCCTTCCCTGATAGCTGCGCTGAAAGCAGCAACGAATAGATCTCTTTGAAGTGCGGAAATGTTTCTGGAACAGTCAGCAGGATTCCGGATATGGGCGTGCAATTGGCAAGGGTCTCGTTTCCAGAGGTCTGAACGTGAAAGCCCGCCGCCAGGGTGTTCATGTAGATCTCAGTGACGTTTACATTGAGGCACCCGCCTGCTTGACACTCAGCATTCGCCTGAGCACTAAACAACGCGGCCAAGATCAGGGGCACTACGACCATCATTGACTTGCAGCGTGCCCGCATATTTTGTCTTGTCATCTTGACCTCGTTCCGTATGGCTTTTGTTGTGATTTCCGCAATACCGTGCCGACCAGTTTGTCCGGCCGACGCTCTTCTCCGCGCGGCACGATCAGCCGATCTAAGCCTGTCACGCTTCTCCGTAACCGAAGATGCATTGCAATCTCCCAGCGCTCAGCGCCGCATGCCCAGAATACGTGCCTAGATCGCACGTCAAGCCATCCTGCTGCGAGTCGCTTCGCTCTCCGCTGTTGCTCGCCACTTCAACTGTACCGAAGACACCCTGCGTCACGGCGTCAAACGACACTTCAACTATACATAGCTCATCGAAGGTACCAACCTACGGCCCGGCACCTGTTCGCCTGATCAGCCAGGCAAGACGGCAGCGAAGGTCAGTCTGCAGTAGGCGCTCCCAGATGATGGCCACAAGTCCGCGTCGTCGCCGCCTATGCGCACTCGACTGCCGGCGTGATATGCGGATAGGAGTGCGCTGAAGGTCGCCTTGAATCCAGGGTCCGTGGCCTTGAACCAGTACCCGCCGCAACCGGGAGCAGGCGCAGAGACCTGAAGCGCCACATCACCATTACCAAGCTGAGTATAAGTGTAGATGCTGACAACGGTTGCAATTGTATCCGTTGTCGCGCCATGGGCCGTGACCGACAACAACGCAGAAGCGACAACGCCAAGCAATGCACGGTTCATGCTCATCTGTGTTTCCTTTTCTACATTTCAACGATCTTGAGGAGGGTGTCGGCACCAAACCGAACCTTCATACCTGTCTTGTTCAAGAAGAGGTTCGGTGCTCATGAGGCCACTCAGTTCAGCCGCGATGTAGCACGATCTGAACTGGTTGACGAACTCGCATTCGTCTGCGCTCGATCACGACCAGCAGCGGCAGCTCACTACGCGCTATGCCACTTGGGATCGGTATCAATCTTCTTACATGTCAGGACCTCTCGCCGGCATATTCCGAGACCCCGCATATCACATATGCTTCGGCAATCCTCTCGCGGCCTGTCCGGCACTGATCCCACAAGCAGGTTCTGGACGAAATCGCAGCTGATGCCAGCGCTACTCAGCAGCCGAAGAGCACGGCAAGCTCATCGAAGGTGCGAACCTATGACCCGGCACCTACTCCCTCAAGCCTCACCCAGCGAGGAAATAAATCTGTCCCCGAGATTCCAGAAATGAAATTCGAGGGCGCTGGTGCAAATTGCTCAACCTGCGGGCTAGCGTAGTTTGTCAATCTTGTGTCACAACATCGGTCACCACGAAGTAGTCGGTTATGTCGCAGTCTCCTGAGAACCGCACCGCCTTGCCCGTTGCCTGCGCCGCCAGCACGATCGCAAGTACGTCCCGACGAGCCGGCACGTCACCTTTGACCCAGGCATACGTGGCATTTGGGCAGGACGCAGCTCCCCATTTATTCGCGCCTGCGAGGTAGACATGTCCCTGCGTATGCTGCTGAATGCGAGTGACCGGCTGAAAGATAGTCCATTCTGAAGCTGTCGCCTCGAGCGAGAACAGAGACAGTACTAGCATTGTCGCGACCAATCTTCGCATTATTCTTCTCCAGGATCAGAAATCCAGAACGACGGAACGACTCGCGCCGGATCTGACTTATTGGACAAACTCGAACAAACCGAGAGTTGTCCTCGGCTCATAGCACCGTATTCTCCGCGGTGAATCCTCGGAGCCTGACCGCTGCTCGCATCTTCCTCGCAACCCGAGCGGTGAATGAGCGCATCGCTACCAACGGTTGGGTATCGCCACAGCGTCGATTTTCGGATAGTTACCAATACAGCCGTTGTACCTGACTGCAACAGTGGCGACAGTAGCCTGAGCGGCAATCACCTGAGCCCAGATATATTTAAAGTTCTGCGCGCTCTGATCGAGAATCAAATAGGTCGTGCTTACGCATCCATCTGGATTCTCCGGATTATCGACCTTGACGTATGCGGCACCTACGTCGTACACAAAGTAACCTGTAATCGTGGTTTGCACTCCCCAGGCAGCCGAGACTGCCTCTGCAGAAACTGAGCACAAGATTGCGGACAGCAGTAAGGCCTCACACACTCTTTTTGACATTGTCATCTCCGTCTTAGAGTCAATGCGCCAGCTACTAGTCCGTCACCCTAATCAAAGTAGCGTTGAATCTATCGGGGATGCTGGCGTCGCACGAACCCCAGAAAGAGACTCTTTTCCCAGCCATCTGCGCCGCGGTACCAAGAGTTAGCAACTGCTTGCGCCCCTCCACGGTGGAATGCACTACCACCCACGTCGCGTCCGGACAGGCCGATGCACCCCATTTCGCAAAACCAATGAACCACAGCCTGTCGGCAGTCCCGTCATACTGGACTTCCTTAATGCTCTGCTGCGCTGTCCACTCAGCCGCACTTCCCACACAAGGCATGAGGAGAACAGTCATCAGGGCAAGGTACTTGGCAATCCTCATCGTTTTATCCTCTGCAACATCGGTCTGGAAATAGACGAACGCGGCTGGGGCTGGCGCAGCAAAGCTCAGAACGGCCGGCATAGGTCTCGCCCCATTGCATTTTCTCCCGCGCTCGAAGTCTGACTCCTGCTCGTGCCTCCGCGTCACACGTACTGCTACGTTCGCGGAAGTTGGCCGCGTTTTACATCGCGACGCCTCTGCGACCAGAAACGTCGATCAGCAATCTCGGACTCCAAGGTGGCTACACTCGACCCGAAGTCGACGAACGCCAGATTCGTGAGCGCGACAAGACCTATTGCAGATAGATCTGCTCAATAACGGGATAACCGTCCGCGCAGCCAGTGAGAGCGAAAGAAACCGGGGTTTGCCCTGCATATGCTGTAAGCAGCGCCGCGTACATGCTCTTGAAGAGAATGCTATCGCTCAGCGGCAGGGACAGGTAAGTCGTATCCGCGCACGAGCCAGGATTGGTCGCGTTCGCCTGATTCACCAAGATTCTGGTGCCCTGAGTCCGAACAGCAAGGACCCGCCCCAGGCTCCAACCATCATAACCGTAGGCCGGCATTCCAAGAGTCACGAGAGTTAGCAGACCGATCAACTTCTTCATTTTTCCTCCTGCGCTTCACTCTTGAACAACCTGCGTCGGTGCTGGTGCCAAACCTGGAACATGACAGAAGACTCGGTGGGTCGTACCCCTAATCAATCAGCATTACAGATTGGCCGACCAAGACCCCTCTGCTATCGCAACCCGTGACGTAGACCTTCATTGAGCTTCCAGCACTTTTTGCGTACAGAGCGACCGATAGAGCGCGATTCATGAGCGTCGGATCAACGATGCTAATGAAATCGCTGCGGGAGCAATTGAACTGCGTTTGATACGGAGTGGGGCTTCCAAACCAAATACCCTCAGCGGTAAACCACCCTTGGGATGGCGTGATCTCAATATGATCCAATGAGATCACAACCCACTGCCCAGGAGGAGGAGCGGCTGCTTGAGAGAGGTTTATGAAAAGAAGTCCGACGACGACAAGCAATGCCGCCTGTACTAAACGCCTCATGATTCCCCTCCCTATTTTTTTCTGACCACAAGCATCGCTGCATTCACGGAATGCTTCCCGTTTTCTGCATTGAGGCTGTCCGTAACTCATCGAAGGCACGAATCTACGGCCCGGCACCTGTGCCGCATTCTCCGTATGCTCCGAACCATTCATGCACCCCCAGCAATCTCCGCCTATTCTCAGGTCCGACCTGTCGAGCAAATACGACTTGGACACATGGTTCTCGCTCGCATCACTTCAGCAGCAGCACACTGTTGATGTAGCACCCGCTACTTGTGTCATCAAAGGCGATCTGCAGCCGCTGCTCTAGCGCATAGGCCATAAGCGCCAGCGCATAAGCATTCTTTGCAGCCTCTGCCGTCATGCCGTTGAAGCCGGCGCCCAAATAGTAGAATTTTGGGGAGCTTGTGTTCAGACAGGAAAGGTGATCAGTATCAAACTGAAGAACGAATCGACCGTCCGCGAGCTGACGAACAGACTTGACGGTCGCGGTATGCGTCACATTGGCCGTATACGCGGGATAAACGAAGAAAGTCGACGCAAGAAGAATCCAGCTACGCATTTTTCCAGTCCCTTTCGATGGCTGTATTAGTTCAGCAGCATTACAGAGCTGCCAATCAGTCCACCCTCGCTATCGCAGCCCGTAACATAGACCTTCATTGCCCCCCCCGAGCTTTTTGCATACAGAGCGACAGATAGAGCACGATTCGCCATCGTCGTATCAGCGATACCGACATATATGCTTTTGGTGCAATTGAATTGTGTTTGATGGGGAGTTGGATTCACAAACCAGACCCCTTCGTGGACAAACCACCCCTGGGACGGCGTGATTTCAATGTGGTCCAGGGAAACAACAACCCACGCCCCTGGAGGGGCGCCAGCCTGAGAGAGACCTGCGAATAGGAATCCAGCCGCAAGTAGTACCGCTTTTACAGAACAGCGCATGCTTGTCCCTCCCGCAATTGCACGGCTTTGTTTGGTTCTAATGCCGAAGTTGCTCGCTTTCTGCATCGCGACCCTTCCGCGATTACCAAGCTTCTGGCTCGACATCGCACGACCCGATTGCCGAAGCCGTAAGTCACATATGTCAATCCCGGCACCGAATCCCCTTCAAAGAGGCGATGGCCAAGATCGTCGGATAGCACAAATCCGCGGCGGTCAATGGATAGCGTCGAAGGTGACATCAAAGGAGATGTCTTTCACAAAATGAGAGTTCTTCAATGCGTCACGGTAATCAGGGACAGAAAAAACACCCTTTGAAAATCTGCCTAAGAACTCTCTGATCTCAGCCTCGGGAAGGTTGTAGCAGTCGAGCTGAATGACGATCGTCTTCCCGCTCGATTCAGGAAACCTCTCAGCCAATTGCCCGTCTAAAGCTGCGTCTACACATCCATACAATCGTTCTTGCACTCTCCTGAGCTGATCATCAATAGATCCAGCCCATGGGCCTTGCTCCACAAGCACCATCCTCCACTCATCCGGAGATGATCCCTTGGCTACAAAATCGACAACGGTTGTCTGCTCACCGCTCATACTTGCCACCTAACACGTTCGATCGATTTGACAGGATCTCATCCTCACAGGCTCCCCTGGATTTAGGCCGGCATCGCGTGCATTCCTGCCGACTGGCGTCACCTCTCGACCAGCGTCAATGTCCTGTTTCAGCTGACGTTGACCCGAACTGAGCTGGGAGTTTCCAGCTTTGCTCTCGATTACATCTCCTTCCTTGGTGACGAAATCGGCCCGTGATCTCGTGCCGCTGCTAGTCCGGAAGGTCACCTGCTCCCCTGCAATCCTGTCACCAAGCTTCGCGCGTGTAGCTGCTTCTCCGGCTTTGCCCGCCGCTTTATTAGCAGCCAATTGCTCGGCCTTCGATAATGTCGTCTTCGCCGCTACATCGACACCCCGTACTGTCTGAGCAGCAGCGCTCGCAGTACCAAGCGAGGCAACGGTCAGAACCTGCTCACCGACCATCGCCCCCATCAATGCGCCGGCTTGACCGTAGTTTCCGTTCTCCGCGGCAGTCATCGCGTTGTCGTAAGTCACCTGGCCGGGCACCAACGCCCTGAGCAGCCAATGGCTTTCGAACATCCCTGTCGGATCCGTTTTGTTTAACGGATCATTCCCGACATACGCATAGAGATTGAAGTCATCCTTGTACCCCACCGGATCAGTCTGCAGAAACCGCCCCAACACTGGGTCGTACACCCGCGCCTTGTAGTGATAAAGCTTGGCCTCCGGCAGCATGATTTGAGCGGTGTAGCGGAAGCGGCTGCCGCTCCAGTTGTCATAGGCTGGCTCACCGTAGGCACTGTAGGCGTAGACGGTGCCGACTCCTGTTCCGTCGCTGCTTGCAACCACGCTACCTTGGTGGTCGCCGTGCAACCAACGACGGTCCGCTAGGGCGGCGCCCTCGTACCACACCAATGGCTCGTCCACTCCTGCGCCATGTACATAGCGGCGCAGCAATGTGGAGCCGTTGTACTCAGCTACCAGTCGATCTCCGTCATAGAGATAACGTGTGGTGGCCCCACCGCTGGTAGTCGTCCATAACCGCCCCATCGGATCGTAGGTCAGATTTACTGCCGTAACACCTGACCCGGTAACACTCAGGAGATGGTTCTCCAGGTCATAGGAGAAGCTGCGCGAGCCACCTGACGTCAGGTTGCCCCGCGTGTCATAGCCATAGGCCGACCCCGCGACACTGGCATATCGATTGAGGCCGTCAGCAACGTAGCTTCGCGTTTGTGTCAACGAGAAATAGGAATAGGCATCGTTGGACACCGTACGCTGGGTGACCTGGTTCGCCGGGCTGTAACTGAATCCAAGGGTCAAATCCCGGCTGGTCGAAGCCAGATCTTGGCTCAGAGTGGACAGCCGCGAGATGCCGTCGTAGTAGTAAGCGCTGCCGGTACCGTTACCTCGGGCGATGTTGCTGCGCCGCCCAAAGGAATCGTAACCGTAATCCGCCAGCAGCCCCGGGCCGCTGCTCGCCCCGTTCTCTTGCACCTGGTTCATACGATTCATGCCGTCGTACGTGTATTGCACGTACGCTCCGTCCGGCCAGGTCATGCGCTCGCGGTTGCCGTCCTTGTCGTACTGGTAGCTCAGTTGCAATGAGCCACCGGCGACGTAGGAGGTGCTCGAGAGCTGTCGCCCGAAGCCGTCGAAGGTGTTCTGCACCCCGTATCCAGAGGCGAACAGAGCACTGAGATTCTGACCCTGCAGGGTATAGGCGTAATTCACCACGCTGCCGCCGGTCCCTGGCACGGTCTTCCGGGTCATGCGGTTGAGCAGATCGAACTGGTAGCTGATCGTCTCGCTGCTGCGCAACCTCAGGCTGGTCCGGTTGCGGTTTGCGTCGTAACCGTACTCCTCATAGTCCGACGGATTCGCCGCATGCGCCCCCACCGTGGTCTGCGGGAAATACATGCGGGAGAGACGATCAAATCCATCGTAGGCAAACTGGGTACGGTTGCCATTGGCATCCTCGACCCAGCTCATCCCACCGTTCGGGGTATAGCCATAAGCCGCATAGTCTTGTACCAGACTCGTCCCTACGGCTCGCTGCTCTTTGGTCCGTTGACCGGCCACATCGTAGCTCAGCCGCGTGATGCGGTCGGGACCGTAGGCACCCTGCGTGCCAAGCGCACAGGCGACCGGCAATGAGTTCACGATCACCGAGTTATAGATCGCCGAGTTCATCCGCACCGCGGTGCACTCCAAGCGACCTACCGCGTCATAGCTGTACTGGGTAAGCACCGGGTTCGCCCCGCTGGCCGAAGCGCGCTTCTCGGTCAAGATCCGTCCTGCTACATCGTAGGTACGCTCGGTGACGTCCAGGCCCGAGAACCCGGGCCAGCTGACGGGTGCCACAGTGTCGCTCTTCCATGTCGCCAGCGAACCTCGCTCCACCTTGGTGACCCTACCTTCCAGATCATAGGTATTACGAATCGACTCATGCCCCGCGCCGGCCGAGGGGTAGATCAGCCCGACCAACTGGCGTGCTGCGTCATAGCGTGAGCTCGTGGTAAAGGGCATTGCAGTCGTGGGCGGGGTATTCGGGCAGCTCGCCAGATTGGCACGCGGGGTGGTCACCGAGATCTGATTACCGATCGCGTCATAGGCATAGCAGGTTCGTAGCGACACCCCTCCGGACGTCACGACCACGCCGCGCAACAGCAGACGGTTGGCGCCAGCGGTGCCGTACTCGAAGCTCGTCACCACCTCATCGGTGCTGCCAGTGCAGCTTGCGGTCGTGCGGCACTCGGAAATCTTCTTCAGCATCCATACGGAAGTTGCGGCTGGCACGAGGGTACCGGCAGCATTGCGCACGTACTCGGTGTATTGGTCGTACTCGTAGATCTTCTTCGGATGTACGCCATTCGCGTCCGCCGGCAGCGTCTGCGTCAGCACCCCACCATGCCTGTTCAGAGAATCATACGTATAGGTGGTCTGCGACCCTCGACCGTCCACCGTCGTCGTTGGCTGATTACAGGTCTTGCGATTAGAACTGGTGCAGGCGGTGTAAGTCGCTGAAGTTGGAATGTCGGCCAGACCGGATCCTGGTTTAGCCTTATACGTGGTCGTAAGAACATTCCCGCGCGAATCACAAGTCCGGGCGACTATATTTCCTTCGGGAGACTTCGCGTTATATACCCCGCTATTAAAATAGGGCGCTCCCCCCACATAAGTTCCAACACAGGAATAGGTAAAGCTCACTGTCCGATAGAGAGGATCCTTCACAGAGTCCAACACGCGGCCATCAACCGAACCGGTCGAAGTGAAAACCGTCGCTTTCGTCGCTGGGTCGGTCGCTGTCACCGTTCGAACAGTGGACCCAGACGACTCTGCATACGAATAGGACCAAGCACCCGCGCCCAAGTTTGCAGAAGTCGTACGCCAAACATTCTGCAGCGAATCAGGATCGAGAACGGTAGATCCGGCGTACTGGATGTTGTCGGTCGTATTTCCAGGCGTCTTGATGCGATAGGTAGTCGGGCTCTTGGTGTAGCGTGTCGACCGAGTGAGCGAGTCCGTGATCGTTTTCGTTGTAGTGGCAGTGGGAATATCCGCCGTCGAGGCGTAAGACACGCTGGGCCAGTTTCCACTCAGCGTGCACGTATCGGCATTGGGATCGCAATACTCCACTCCATTGTTCACCGCAATTGCGCTGGTCCGTTTGTCCCAGCCAGTCGTGGTCGCTGCGGCATTGCTTTGATAAGTAAATTTGATTTGATAGCCCGCACTATTCGTCACGGATTGCAGCCGAACGTACCTGGTCTCGACTCGATAATTCAGTTTGACGACCAGGCCGTTGGGATAAGTGACGGAGGTCGGGAACTGGTGTTCAAAGCATCCCTCGTCCGTACAGTATTTGTGCTCCGAGGAGATCAACGCATACGAGATCACCGTCCCGTCCCGCAGGGTGACAGTGGATGCCCCCGAGCCATCGTTGATGATCGTCCCATCGCCCGAGTGGGTATAACCATCGACGCTTTCGGACGTCCAGGTTTGATTTCCCCAAAATGCCGTAACGGAATTTCCAATTCCGTGTCCCGTATGAATGTTGACCATTCCGCTGAAGTTGTCGCGCCATCCGGTTCTGGAATCGTAAAAATGGCTCAGCGTTAAACCATTATCCGACGGCCCGATCGACAGCTCGATTCCCGAAAACGAAATAGCTCCCGCCATCGCGTCGACATTGTTTTTGTCGATGACAATGCGTTCCGGTGGTGGGATCACCATGGTTTGCGAAAGAGCGGGCTGCCAATGCAGAAGGACTGCAATGCTCCATGAGGCAACTGCGAAACACTCTCTCAGTGAGAAAGACGTCGGCATCAATCGCGCGAAATTCGCAGTCTTAGAAGCCACGCCTTGCGGCAACACCGATCGCTCCATAACCACCGCCTTATTCTTCTCTTGGGCTCTATGAGGGAACTCGCGCCTCAACATCTGCGCCTGTCAATCCGACAGCAATATCTGCAACACCGCCGGCAACCAGAGCAGGTTGCGGATAGTGATATTGAAAGCCATGGCTTGCGGGGCATACGAGCCGTCCCCCGAATACGTCGCCAAGATGGAATGAGCACCGTTCGTCAAGCCTTCCACAGTGATGCTGGCTTGCCCGCCCACCACTTGAGCGATGCCAATGAACGCACCGTTCTCAGTGAACGTTACCGTGCCGCCCGGTGAAGAGCCCGAGACGCTGACGGTCAGTGTCGCACCGGCCGAGGTGATGTTGACGTTCGGGTTCGGCACCGTCAGGGTAATAGGGCTTTGGCCGGGCGCTGTGACTTGATACTGCGTGCGATTGCCAGCGGCATCGTATCCGTAGGCTTGCTTTACACCACTTCCGGGCCCACTGAGGACCTGCACCTCGGTCAGACGACCAAGTGCGTCGTAAACGTAGCTGACGGTCTGCGAGGCGTGAGCGGCGTATCCCGCACCAAGACCCGCCATCGCTAGTACGATGTACCTGACTGAGCTCATTTTTCCTCCAAGGAGCGACGTCGCTTTCAACGCACCACTCGCTGTGGCGAATCGACCCGGACCAACCGATAACCCAACGCCACAATCATCTCGTTGACCCTTAGCACACTAGGGCAACAGGACCGACTCCACCGACGCATATCCACATGCGAGCGCCCCACTAGTCCTTACAGTGACCGCTTGTTCAGATAGCTTTGCGGAAAGCAGCATCGCGTAAGCATCTTTCGCGCCGAATTGTGATCTCGCTATAGCGAACCATGGTTCGCCAGTCCTCACTGGGTCTGCTTCCGCTACGCCGACCAGCGTGAAGAATATGCAGTCGCCAGATGCGTACGTCGCCTGCAGCTGCCCAATGGACCGGTTGGGATAGTTGAGCGCAGAACCCACCGAAGGCAGCAGCGCCATGCAGGTCAACAGGGTTCCAGTCACGTGCTTTAACAGCTTGGTTCGCTCGGCTGACACGTCGGGCCGACATGCACTGCGGGAAGGAACGAACTCAGCCATGCCTAATTGGGCAAAGCTCAGCCTGCTTGTGCTGGCTGGCAAGGAAATACGAAGGCCTCTCAACTTCTTGCCCTCTCCCTTTCATTCTCTTCACGCCACGCCATTTCGACGACACGCACCTGCCGCTGACGCACGTTGACACACGAACCAATGCGGCTCGTGCACTCAAGCTCTCAATCGCCGAAGAGAGGAATCGATGAAGATGGCTCTCCGAGCTCGATTGATATTCCGTTCTAGTTTTTGCTCGCTCCGGAGCACTCCCGCTTTTGTGTTCTTGTCGTCGAATGATTGACACCGACGCGCAGGGCTGTCAATAGAATTCTGACAAAGCACCGAAAAGCGAATTGTTCGTACACCGCAAGTGAGAACGGTGAATAACGCTGCTCCGTAATGTCAGCGCTTCGGGAATTTCTAGCTCTCGAACTGCGCCTCCTTCCAAGGAGAGACGCAGAGAAATCTGCTGATACTCACAAGCCAAATATTGTTACGCGGCGCGCTCAAGGTCTGTAAATCAACCTCTGGGACACGGGTGGCCACCAGCTCAGCACAAGGAGGTTCTTGTACCTTGCCTTAGGCAAACACTGCGCTTCATTGCTTCGCAGTTCGATCCGGATACTCCTTCAGCACCTTCTCCACCACCGCCTTCGCATCCTCATCGCTCAGCTCCGCCGAGCTGAAGCTCGCATCGACCGAGCCGCTCCACACCTGCGCGTTCTTCGCAGCATCGATGACGTCGAGACTGAAGGTTCCGTTCTGGCGCTTCGATTTGCCGATCGGCAGGCTCACGCCGATACCGCCGCCGATGCCGCGTGAGCCACCGCCCATGCCGACACCGACGCGAGGCTTCGATGTCGGAGCCTCGGAAGTGGCGAAGTGGTACGCGATACGACAGTCAGGTTTGTCCGCCGACTCTGTGTAGCCTTTGGCCTGCAACGTCTGCATGACCTGATTGCGGACGCGTTGATCCGTGAGCGAGGCGGTGTCGCCGGAAGCGACGTTCCAGGCGAAGGTCTGGCAATTGGGCAACGGACCTTCGACCGAGTTGACGCGCACCTTTGAAGATTGGGTCGCACAGCCCGCAGCGGCACCTGCCATCAATGCAAGCACAGCGATTCGCAGCAGTGGCACACGCCGGGAATGATGTTGCGAGGACATGAAATTCTCCCATCCAATGCCCGCCGCCTGAAGGCAAGCAGACGACTCCAGAGCTGACAGCAAGCCTGCTGGCTGGCTCGGAGCCGGTCAAGCCGCTGTACATCCTTATCCTGGCACCCTACAAAGTTCAGGATGCATTCAGGGCTGCGATTTCAGCTGTTCTCGCTCAGCGCTTCGGCGATGGACGCTTGCTCCAGTTCCCGCCCGCGCCGGGTTTGCGTGCGCCAGGAGTGCGTGCTCCTTTTGGACCCGGGCGGTCGTATCCGCGCTGAAAGCCGGATGACTTCTGCTCGCGCGCCGGTCCGGCCGCGCGTCGCTCACGTCCGAAGTTGCCCGACCCACCTTCGCGCCCGAATCCGCCGGTCTTCCGTTCACGTCCGCCGAACGACTCGCGCGAACCGCCAAAGCTGCGAGACTCTCGTTCGCGTCCGAATCTACCCGGGCCACGCTCTCGCTCACCAAACGACTCGCGCTTGTCACCGAAGGAGCCGGATTGTCTGTCACGTCCGAATCCACCGGGCTTGCGCTCACGTCCGCCGACTGGGCCACGTTCACGCCGCAGCTTCTCCGCGTGTGCTCGTAGTGCCAAACTGATCTGCAACTGCTGACCAGCGACGCGGACTTTTTGCAGGCTGCGAAAAATCTCTTTCGGCATGCCGCCGGGCAGATCCACGAAGCTGTGGTCGGACATGATGACGACGCGGCCGATGTAGCGGCCCTCGAGGCCGGCCTCGTTGGCGATGGCGCCGACGATGTTGCTCGGCTTCACGCCGTGCTGTTCGCCGACTTCGACGCGGTAGGTCAGCATCGACTCATCGTCGTGCTGCTCGTGGCGTTTGCTGCGCGGAGCATCTGCGGACTCGAACTCGCGTCGCGTGGATCGCTTCTCGTGTGAGCGCTCATCAACAGCACGACGCTCGCTCTGGCGTACTTCCGTCTCTGTCGACTGCTCGTCCGCCTGATCAGCTTCCGCTTCATGACTCTCGACTTCATGAGGTGCTGCTTGATGAGCGGCTGCTTCGTGAGCCGCCATCTCGCCCGCCACGGCTTCATGAGCAGCCGGTTCGTGAGCCGCTATCTCACCAGCCACCGCTTCATGGGCTACCGACTCGTGAGCTGCTATCTCGCCAGCCGCCACTTCATGAGCTTCTATCTCGCGATCTTCCTTCTCACGAGGAACGGTCTTCACTTGAGGGACGGGCGCGTGCTCAGCTTTGCGACGCTCAGCCTTGTCGTGCTTACTCTTATCGCCCTCGCGACTTACTTGTTCGCTTGGCCAAGCCCCGCTCGCATGAGGGTTACGCTCTTGCCGCAGGCTCTTTCGTGCCGTTCTTTCCTCTGCCGCGCGCGGTGCGCGCTCTGATCGCGACGAATCTTTCCGGCCAGTCTCCAGCAACAGCGGCGTCTTGCCCTGCGCAATACTCGCGAGTGCGGCAGCAATCTCAACCGCAGGAACGTTGTGCGTCTGTTCATAGCGCTCGATCAACGCACGAAACGCATCGGCCTCGCCCGCCAGAAGTGCCTCGGTGATCCGCTGATTGAATCGAATGACGCGTTGCTCGTTCACGTCTTCGACTGTCGGCAGTTCCATTTGCGTGATCGGCTGCCGCGTAGTGCGCTCGATCACACGCAACATGTTGCGCTCACGAGGCGCGATGAACAGAATCGCTTCACCGCTGCGCCCGGCACGGCCAGTACGGCCGATTCGATGGACGTAGGATTCAGGATCGTAGGGCACATCGAAGTTGACGACGTGGCTGACGCGCTCGACGTCCAGCCCGCGCGCCGCAACGTCGGTGGCGACGACGATATCGATCTGCCCGCTTTTCAGGCGGGCAATCGTGCGCTCACGCAGCGGCTGCGGGATATCTCCGTTCAACGCTTCGACTGCAAAGCCGCGCGCTTCCAGACGCTCGGTCAATTCAGTGGTCGCTTGCTTGGTGCGCGCGAACACGATCATGGCGTCGAACGACTCGGCTTCGAGAATGCGGGTCAGCGCATCGAGCTTGTGCATGCCACTGACCATCCAGTAGCGCTGACGGATGCCGGCGGCGGTGCTGGTCTTGTTGCGGATCGTCACTTCCGCGGGTCGGTTCAGATGATTCTGCGCAATGCGCCGCACCGCAGCCGGCATGGTGGCCGAGAACAGCGCGATCTGTCGTCCTTCAGGTGTCTGCTCGAGAATCCATTCGACATCCTCGATGAACCCCATGCGCAACATCTCGTCGGCTTCGTCGAGCACCAAGTACTTGAGCGTGCCGAGCCTCAGCGTTTCTCGCTTCAGATGATCCATCACGCGGCCAGGCGTGCCGACGACAACATGTACGCCGCGCCGCAGGCTCTGCAGCTGCGGCGTATAGCTTTGACCACCATAGATCGGCAGCACGTGAAAGCCAGGAAGATGCGTCGCGTAGCGCTGAAAAGCCTCGGCAACCTGAATCGCCAGCTCGCGCGTCGGAACCAGCACCAGCGCCTGCGGTTCGCGGGCTGCGATATCAATCTTCGACAGGATCGGCAAGGCGAACGCTGCGGTCTTGCCCGTTCCGGTCTGCGCCTGCCCCACCACGTCCGTGCCGGCCAGGATGTGGGGAATGGTGGCGGCCTGGATCGGCGAGGGCGATTCGTAGCCGACGTCGTTCAATGCCGCGAGCACCGCTTCGCTCAATGCCAGGCTGCTGAACGCGATGGACTCGCGTGATGAAGGGTCGCCTTCGGAAGAAGCGGGTGCGCGCACGGGAACCTCGAAAGAATGGGTGGCTGTGGGGGCGGGATCTCGCGACACAGCTTGGGAGGCGCGGGATTCTATAGCTTTGGCACCCCATTCACCGGGGAAAATGCCTGAAGATCAGGGAATGCCTGCTTACTGGCTGCGGACAACCGCAACCCCGGGGAGCGTTCAGCTGCGCCATGCAGTGCGTAAAAGCCGGCATTCGCCAGCTGCCGCACCTCCACCCGTGCGAAAACAGCCCTCACGCAAAGCCCGCCTGCGGAGCTCCTACAGGCCAGCTTCTGCGGGCTTGTACTCGAAATGCCACGGCTCCGGCGGCAGGGTCAACGGGCCGTCGAACTGGCTGCTGACCGCCTTGATCGACGCATTCAGCCTGTCCGCCCAGCCTGCGCCGATCCAGACGCTCTGGATCGAGCTCGTGTCCGGCCAGGCGATCACCTCGTCGCCCTTCTGCACCTGAAAATCGATGGCCCGCGCCCGACCGTGCAGCGACAGGCCGGGTGCCGCCAGCGGCGCCGGTCGCTCGGGTATCCATTGGGTCAGGAACTCGCGGAACCGGCGCTTCGAGGTACGAGCTTTACGGGACGAGGCGACCCGCTCGCACGCCGCCCGATACAGGTCCTGTGCAATGGCGCCGACGGTGACGTTCTCGTTCCAGCGCTGGATCTGCAGATCCAGGCTGCGCACGTCGGTATTCGCGTAGAGCACGTAGCCGGGATTCGCGGCGGCGAAATGAGTTTTGATTCGCTCGATCTCCGCGACCATGTCGCGGTAGCGGTCGGATTGCAGGTAGGCATCGATCTGGCTCTGCTTCCAGCTCCAGCGCGAGGCGAGTGAGTCTTTGACTCTCAGATACGACCGCAGCGCGAGCAGCTTGCGACCGGTGTCGTCCATGTGCCGGATCGTGCCTTGCACATCGGCTCGCGGCATTCGCGCCAGCGCAGTGATGTGGCTTTCGATCGCGGAAGCGGAAGCTTTGGAGCACCCGGCACTCGCTGCATTCGCCACCGGCGCAGCGCTGACGCCGGCAGCGCACAGCGCAATTACCAGTGCGCCTATTATCCTGTGTACGCTACCGATCATCATCCAACTGTCGAGCAAACGTTGCCATTCAGCAAGCTGACAGGACCACGGACGCTTGCTGCCTTGCTCGTCACTCCCGCGCAAGCGGGAGTCCATCTGCTGATTCGGATGGATTCCCGCTTGCGCGGGAATGACCAAGGATGAAGCAAGACCCTTCCTGGTACGCTTTTCGATCGGCTACTGCTTCTCAGGCTCTTTCTCGATCACGATGGTCCCGCGCAGCACAAGCGCGGCGATCGCACCGATCGCCGCCAGCTGCGGCGCAAGCAGCGTGCCGACGACGCCGATCGTCAGCGGGATGTCCACCAGCGGCCGGCCTTCCTCGTTCTTGATGATGAGGCGCCGCACGTTGCCCTGGCGAATGATCTCCTTGACCTTGGCCAGCAACGAATCGCCGCTGAACTGAAACTCCTCGGAATGCGTGTCGGTCATGGCAGTCTCCTCGATTTCAGCCGATCAGCTCTTTCAGTTTCGCGTGCCCGGTGCGCGACATCGGCAGCTTGGTGCCATCGGACAGGATGGCGAGCCAGCTGTCCTTGCCGTACAGGTCGATGCGCGCCAGGCGTTCGATATTGAGAATGAACGAGCGATGGATGCGCACGAAGCGGGTCTGATCGAGCTGCGTTTCCAGCTCGCTCATGGTCTGCTGCTTGCGCAGGCGCTTGCCGTTGGAGGCGAATGAAAGATAGTCGTCCTGCGCTTCCACGTAGTCGATGCGCTCGAGCGGCAGTACATGCACGCGCCCTTCGTGACGAATCAGCACCCGCTCCAGCGTCTTGCCCGGCGGACGCGCCGCAACGGCAAGTTGCTGCGCTGAAGGTTGCGGAGCATGGTTTCGCAGTCGTTCCGCAGCACGTTCGACGGCATCCTTGAGTCGCGCGGGCTCTACAGGCTTGAGCAGATAGTCGACCGCATGCACTTCGAATGCGCGCAACGCGTATTCATCGAAGGCCGTGGTGAAAATGACGGCCGGTGCCCGCTCGGCGAGCAGCTCGAGCACTTCGAAGCCCGACAGCTTGGGCATCTGGATGTCGAGAAAGATCAGGTCCGGCTGCAGCTCCTCGGCCAGCTTGACGGCCTCGAAGCCGTTGGCTGCCTGACCGATCACTTCCACGTCCGGCACCTTGGCCAGGTGCTCCATCAGGATGGAACGCGCGAGAGTTTCGTCGTCGACCACTATGACACGCACGGCAGTTACCTCAGGCTCCGGCTGCAGCAACGGCTGGCAGCAGAATGGATACGCGGAAGTTGTTTTCACTCGCATCGACGTCGACGCTGGCGCGGTTGCCACACAACGTCTCGACACGCGAGCGCACGTTCACGAGCCCGACGCCGGTGCCACGTGAGGGCGGACGATCCGGATCGCAGGGGTTCTCCACCACCAGCTCCAGGAAACCCTCACGACGCCGCGCCGTCACCTTGACCTCACCGCCTTCCAACAGATGCGCCACGCCATGATGAACCGCATTCTCGACCAGCGGCTGTAGCATCAGTGGCGGTACGGAAACCGCGCGCACATCGTCGGCAATATCAAACGTTGCGCGCAAGCGTTCGCCGAAACGTACCCGCTCGATGGCCAGAAAAGTTTCCGCCAGAGAGATCTCCTCCGACAAGGGGATCGACTGCTCGCGTCCCAGCGACAGGCTCTTGCGAAAGAACTGCGCCATCAGAAAACACATCTGGCGCGCCGCGGCAGTATCGTTGCCGATCAGCGCCGCCACCGAGTTCAGGCTGTTGAACAGGAAATGCGGATCGAGCTGCGCCCGCAGCGATTTGAGCTCCGCCTCGCGTGCCAGCACCTGCAACTCCAGCGCGCGCCGCTCGGCGTTACGCGAACGCTCGAATGCGCCGCCGAGATAGTGACCGAGAACCGCCAGCAGAATGCCGATCGCGCCGGCGAAGATGAGCAGCGGCACGGCCGTGATCACATCGTCCGGATACGAAGTCCCCGGCGTCAGCAGGTACTGGGCCCAGCCGTACGCCGCTGCCAGCCAGACTCCCAGCGAGATCAGCCCCGCGACCAGCCAGGTCACGGCCAGGCGGATTACGGGCGTCTCTCCCGGTGGCAGCGCCTGCGCCAGGTACCAGAACACCAGCGATTGCAGCCCCAGCAGCACGGAAAGCGGCACCGCGAACTGCAACGACCAGCCGGTCGGCGCCCGGCCGCCGAAATGCAGCACCATCGACAGCAGCATGCCGAAGGCGACCCAGAGCGCCAGATACAGCAGCATCCGGCCGCGGCGTTTCAGGATGGGATGCATTCAAGAAATCAGTTCTTTACTTCGATGCCGCTCATCACCACGAAGCCGGTGATCACCAGCGTCTTGGTCGGCACGGTGCTGGTGGGCCGGCGCTTGTCGATGAAGCCGCCCATGAGCGTGGCGACCTTGCTGGTGACGGTCCAGTCGGGCGGCACGTAGATCTCCATGCCGCCCCAGAAGGCGAACACCTCGATGGTGGCGCTGTCGCCTTCCATGCGGGCATCGGTGAGATCCAGCTTGATGCCGGCCATCACCGCGCTGAGGTCGGCGCCGCGAAACGGCCGCGATACGGGACGCAGCTCGGTACTCGACATCACGGCGAAGGAACGCACGAACTCCGCGTGCTCCGATTGCTGTTCGTCGGTGCCCACGACATTCTCGATCTGCGGCCCTCGCAGCGCCCGCCATACCAGCATGCCGCCCAGCGCCAGCAACGCCAGCGGGAAGGCGATCTGCCAGAAATCGATGTCGATCCAGCCGAGCTTGGCGAAGAAGATCCACAGGCCGACGATGATGAACACCCAGCCGCTGCGGCTGGCGCGCCGGTCCTCCTGCGTCACCATGCCGCTGCCGATGAAGACGAACAGCAGCGGCCAGAACAGCCGGAAGATGTGCCGCGAGTCGATCCAGCCCAGGTTGCCGGCCAGCAGGATGGCCCCCAAGGCGATGATCCAGATCCCGACCAGCATGCGCGTCGAGAACAGTGGGTCGCGCCGTGAACGCTCATCCTTCATGCGTCACCTGGTCCTGCTCGGGACCTTGCCGGCGCGAGCCGAAGATGACTTCCAGTCCATAGGCGATGATGAAGATCGGCCAGGCGCTGAACCAGCCGAGGCCGAACAGCCCGGCCGTGCTGATCTCGCAGTACAGGCCGCTGGCCAGCAGCCAGATGCCGCCGCTGCGGCTCAGATGCCGGCTGGGCACGATCACGCCGACCACGCCCGGCACGATCAGCAGGAATGGCCAGTACTCCCACAGGCTCAGCGGAAAACCCAGCCCCAGGTTCAGGGCCAGCAGCAGCCCGCCCAGCAGGATCAGGATAATGCCCGCCACCAGCGGCGATCCCTGCCGATGACGGTGCGGCGTCACGTTCTTCATCGGAAAACTCCGGGCGGTAGGGCCCTGGGGCACACCTTACGAGGCGCGCCGCACCCTTGCCAGCAATCACCGGCAAACGGCCGGGTGCTGCCGGTGAAGGTCCGGGACTTGAACTCGTCACTTGCCGCGCACGCGACAGTCCATCCCGCCGATGTGGGATGGACTGCCGCTGTCGCGGAAGACCCAAGAACGAGTCAGGCCTGCCTCAAGGCTCCCGAGGCTGCTGACGGCCAAAGGAACGTTGCTGGCCGGAGCGGGAATCGTTGTTCTGCGGGCGGGCCATCGGACGCTGAGGTGCCTGGGCTCGCGGCGGTTGAGCCCGCGGCGGCGCAGCGCGCTGCGGCTGCTCGATTCTGGGCTGTGGCGCCATCCTGGGTTGCGGCATTCGCTGCTCCACTCGCGGCTGCTCGCGCGGTGCACTGTATCGAGGCTCCACACGCTGCTGCTGCGCACGATCCGGACCACGTTGTTCCCGCTGGAATCCCGGCATTGCGAACCCGGAGCGATCGTTCGGGCGGTCGCTCTGCCGGCGTTCCTGCAGAGAATTCACGTTGGGCGCGCTGCGATCCCGATCCATCGTCGAGCGCGACCTGTCCTGCTCCGGTCGCGTCGACGGCTGCCTGCCCCCGTTGCGGGATGGCTCACGATCACGCAACTGCGACGGGTTCGGGCGCGCGGAATCATCGCGCTGCTGGCCCGCCCACGATGGACGATCGCTGGGTGCGCGAGCTCTCGCCCTGTCGTTGTCATTGCTCGCGTTTGGTGCGCTTGCACTCGGAGCCGCGCCTGCGTTCGGACGGCTGATGCTCGGAGCGCGATCCTGTTCACGCGACGTCCGAGTCGACGAATCGTTCCGCTCGCGCACTACGCGCCGGTCGCCACCGCGAGCCCACGTCGGGCGATCCGTGCGCGGCGAAGCGGCTGGAGCCGAGGGTTGTTCGCGGCCCGCCAATGCAGACGAATTGGAAGGCGTCTGAGTCGGTCGCGCCGAATTCGTATTCCGCGTCGGGCCAGCACTGCGGTTCTGCTCGCGGTCGATAAGCAGCGCATCGCCGTTCTGCTGATTGGGGCGCATCAACGCAGCGCGGCTGACCGGCCGACCGCCATTCGCTTCGATCGCACGCCTCTCCACATCGAAGGGCACACGTGATGTCGGTGTATTGCGAGCCACGGATCGGGTGCGCGAATCGGCTTCATCGCGCTGTGCTCGGTCGCGAAGCAGCCGGCCAAGCGGCGGACGACCCACGACGCGCGACGCCAACACGCTGTCGCGATCTGGCGCAATCGCCGGCGGCCGCGCGTCGTGTTCCCAACGCCGCAGATCGCGCGCATTAGTCTGCCTCCAATGTCCGTCGAGGCGCCGGCCGCCCACGAACTGGCCACGGTCGACGACGGTCACCGCGCGCGGATCACGCCCATAGAGATAAGTGTGACGACCGCGACCGTTGTACACGTAGGTGTTGTTGATGACGGTGGTATGCCAGACGTTGACGCTGCGGATGTAGCGCGGCGAGTACCGATACGCCGGTATGAACGCTTCGCGCGGGCCGAGCGGGAACCAGCCTATACCGCTGCCGAACGAGAGCGAGACACTGAAGCCAGGCGTTCCCGTCCAGGCCACCAGCGCAGGCGCATAAACCGGACGCGCATAAACGGGGCCAGGCACCCAGCACCAGCGGCTGCGCAGATAGGCCCAGCGGCCGTAGTGGAACGGTGCAAATCCCCACGGCGCATCATCGATCCAGCTCCAGCCCCATGGCGAGACCCACACCCAGCGACCGTACCGATACGGCGCCCAACCGGATACGACATACGACGGTTGCCACACGTAGCCGTAGCCCGGCTCGCTGATCCAGTCGCCGTAGCGATCCAGGTCCCGATAACCGATGACGTCGCGCGATACGTAGCGCGATGACTGCGACTCCTGCTCCGGCCGATCGCGATCATTGGCCCACGCTTCGAACGCGGTGCGCGGCCCAAGCGGCTCGATGCTCTCGGTCAACTGATTCGTGCCCTTGAAGACGCCCTCTTCGTTGGCGGCGACCGTGAAGGACTGGTTCTCACCCTCGACTTCGCTTTCGCCGCTGCGCGTCTTGACCACGGTCTGGTCGCCGTCTTCGTTGACCTCAATGTGATATTCGCCCGGATGCAGCAGCCGCACGGTCGCATTCGGCGTGTCGATCTCGATGCTCTCGTCCTCGCGCTTGCGCTGCACGCGCACGGTGGCGACGCCCTCGGTCAGCTTCATGTGCAGCTGCTCGTCATCCAGGTCGACGAAGGAGAAGCCGCTGCCCTGGTCCAGGTGCACGCTGGCCGAACCCATCTGCAATTCGGCACGGCCGCCGTTGTCCACCCACAGGCGATCGCCGCTGGTCAGCGGCCGGTTCAGGACGGCTTCGGCCCACTCTTCGCTGCCGGCCGGGGCAAGCGAGACCTCGCCGTCGATGTAGCTCAGCCGCGCCACCCGGCCTGGCGGATCGACGACCGGCTCTTGCGAATGGGCCACCGGCAGCACGGCCAGTGAGAACAGGAACAGGAATACCGCGGTACGCATAAACCTCACCCGAGGCTTCATGACGGAAAGACGCTTGTGGCCATCTTCTGTTCCCGCCGGTGAACTCAAAGTGAACGAATGCGCTGCTACACTCGCCCGGTAACCGCCATCATCACGACTTCATGAATGCATTCATGAACACGGGCCTCTCGCTACGCACAACAGCCACCCTGGCCGTCGCGGCATTGCTGCTGGTGACCAGCGGCTGCGGCACGACGCCGCCTCAGCAGCCCGATAGCAAGCCAGCGCCCGCCGAATCGTTCCATGCGACGGCCGCAGATCTGATGCTGGCTGACGCCATGCGGCGACAGTACGTGGAAGGCGCCGGCGCCGCGCTGGTGCTGGTCGAAGGGGCGGCGCAGAAGGCGCCGGACCGACCCGACATCGCCTGGCTGCAGATCGCCCTGTGCCGCGCGGTGCCGGGCTGCCAGCCTGAACCGCTGGAAGCGCGCCTGCGCCGGCTCGATCCGGGCAACGGCATCGTGTGGCTGGGGCCGTTGGCAAAAGCGCAGCAGCAAAGAGATGTCGCCGCGGAGAACGAGATCCTCGACGTCATGAGCCGCAGCGAGCGCTTCGACATCTACTGGAACTCGCTGGCCGCACACATCGCGATCGCGCGCAGCCAGGATCCGAACCTCAAGCCGACCGTGCTGTCAGGCGGACCGTTGAGCAGCAGCCTGAACGACGTCATTGGCTGGCTCTCCGGCGTGGCCCTGCCGGCGCTCAGCCCGATCAGTCAGGCCTGCAGCGCGCAGCGCGCCGCAAATCCGACCATCGCCGCACGCTGCCTGGGCGTTGCACAGGCAATGCAGCGGGGCGATACCTATATCGCGGAAGGGATGGGACTAGGCATCGCGCAGCGGCTGGCGCCGCCCGCATCGCTACAGTCGGTTGCTACCGACGAGCAGATCCTGGTGTCGCGCTATCAGCGCGATACCGCGGGACAGATCATGAACAACCAAGTCGAGCGCGAGAGATTCACGCACGAGCTCGTCAAGCTGATGAGCAGCCTGCATCGCGAACAGGACGTCTTCGTCGCGGTGATCCGCTGGGCCGGGCAGCCGCTGATGCCGCCGCCGGCGAGCTGAGATCGATCAGGCCGCCTGCTGCTTCGCCTGCGCCGGCTCACCACCGAGCGCGTCGCGCAGGTCGACCAGCAGCTGCGACAGCTCGCCGGTCATCAGCGTGAAATCGATGTCGAACTGTTCTTCCGGCGACAGCGTATCGCCGCCTTCCGACTTGTCCTTCTCGATGTTCAGGAACTGCACGCGCTTGACCTGCAGCTTTTCGGTCAGCACGAAGGAGATGCGGTCGCGCCAGGTGAGCCCCAGCCGCGTGGCGAACTTGCCTGAAGAAATGTGTGCCTGGATCTCCTTGCCTTCGAGCGGATGACGCACGTAGCGCACCGTGGCCTTGGTCTTGTCCACGGCCTGCAGCTCCAGATCCTGGTCGATCACGAAATGAGCGGGCGCATCGCCCAGCATCAGCCACGCGGCCATGGAAGCGTGCGGCGTGCGTTCGGTCTCCAGGAACTGCACGGGCAAGCTGCCCAGCGTGTCGCGCAGTGTTTCGACGAGCTCGTCGGCGCGTGAACCGCCCGCTGCATCGACGATGAACCAGCCGTTGGCCGGATCGATCCAGGCCCGCGTAGTGCGACGGCGCGTCAATGCACGTGCACGCAGCTCCTCGGTGACGCGCTCCTTCAGCTCGCGCATCTGCCGGCGACCGACAGGAAATCCCTGTTGCTGCTCGAGCTGCGCGGCGCGCTCGACGGCAACCTGCTTGATGATGGAGCCCGGCAGGAGCTTCTGATCCACGCCCAGCGCGATCAGATGCTGACCGTTGGTGGTGTGGACGTAACGCTGCGCGTTGCTCGCATGCACCCAGCCGCGGCTCAGCATCTCGAAACTGCCGCAGGGCTGCAGCTTGCGCAGCGCCAGCTTGTCCTCGAGCTCAGCTACGGGAATGGACCAGCCGTCGGGCAGCCGATAGATGATGAGATTCTTGAACCACATGTCTCGAAGCCGCGCAAAGCGGGGGAGTATACGTCTCGTGCGCGTCTCGGACAGCGGTTGATTTTTGGCGCAGAAGCGCTTACTCCTCCTCTTCTTCCTCGTCGTCGTCGAGCGGTTCGTCCTCGGCGCTGTCGTCGTAATCGGCTGAATCATCGGCCTCTTCGCCGCAATCCGCGCTCAGCCAGCGGCCGGACAGGTTGCCCTTGACGGTGAAAGCATCGGCGCCCTCGCCGACCTTCATGTCGATGGTGCCGTTCATGGTCTCGGGCGTGGGCGCCATCACCTTGAACGTTCCGGAGCCCTTGGGCTCGCCGCTGCACACCATGCGCATCTCCTGCGAGGTTCGCGTGGTCGACACGACGCTGGTCGCGCAATGCTCGGTGTTGCTCGAATGGAATGGCTCGTCCAGATCCTTCTGCGTCACGCATTCGCGGCTGGTGTCCTTGTCCGGGCCCTGGGCGGCATTGGCGCGGGCCTCGGCGGCGATCTTGGCACGCTGCTCCGGGGTGAGCTTGTCCATCAACTCCTTGGGCAGCGGCGGCACCCCGCTCATCTGGGTGACCGTGGTGATTTCCCACAGGCCCAGCTTGACGTTGAGCCGTTCCGCCGCCGGCGCCAGCAGCGGCATGCACAGGCAGGCGAGCGCCAGGCCGGCCTTTGCCGAGTATCGAGTCATCGTGATTCTCCTGATTCGTTGTACGGGCTGGGGTCTCTTGCCCGCCCTACGCACATCCTAAAGGGATCGCATGGGCGAAATCATGGGCCGTTGGGGCCAGTGCCGCACGCTGCATTGCCGGAGGCCGCCGCGTGCGCCGGCCGGTGGGATTCACCACGGAACGCAGTGCGGCATACGGGCGTTCCCGACCAGGAACGCCGGAGAGTCGCATGGCTACCGGGAAACTATCGACCTACCGTGCCAGGCGGGATTTCACGAGGACCGCCGAGCCTAGCGGCGCACAACAGGTGCAGCCGACCGGACAGCCGCGTTTCGTGATCCAGAAGCACGCCGCGCGGCGCCTGCACTACGACCTGCGGCTCGAACTCGACGGTGTTTTCAGATCCTGGGCGGTCACCCGCGGCCCTTCGCTCGACCCCAAGGACAAGCGCCTGGCAGTGCAGGTCGAGGATCATCCGCTGGATTACGGCGACTTCGAAGGCACCATCCCGCAGGGCCACTACGGCGGCGGCACGGTGCAGCTGTGGGATCGGGGCTACTGGACGCCGCTCGATGGCGGCTCGGCACAGCAGCAACTGCGCGAGGGCGATCTCAAGTTCAGGCTGGACGGCGGGCGCCTGCACGGCGAGTGGGTGCTGGTGCGCATGAAGAACGACCGCAACGGCGGCAAGCGCCAGAATTGGCTGCTCATCAAGCATCGCGACAAATATGCGCGCACCGCAGCGGCCACCGAGAAACTCATGGCCGAGGACCGTTCGATCGCCTCAGGCCGCAAGATGCAGGAGATCGCCGCCGGCAAGGGACGTCGCCCCGAACCGTTCATGCTGCGGGAGTCCCGGCCTGAAAAGACCAGGCGTGCCAAGGCCGCCTCTCGGAAAACACCGAGCACCTCCCGGCGCCGGCAACGCTCGTCGCAAGCCGGCGCGCGCCGCAAACTCCCCGATTTCATCGAGCCCGAACTGTGCAAGCTGGTCGAGCGCCCACCGAACGGCCCCGGCTGGGCGCACGAGGTGAAGTTCGACGGCTACCGGCTACAACTGCGCATACAGGGCGGCGAGAGCACGCTGCGCACGCGCAAAGGCCTGGATTGGACCGCGAAATTCTCGCAAATCGCGGCGGCCGCCACTGCACTGCCGGATTGCATCATCGACGGCGAAGTGGTCGCGCTGGATCGCGACGGCGCTCCGGATTTCGCCACGCTGCAAGCTGCCCTGTCGGATGGTGACACCGGCAATCTCATCTTCTTCGCGTTCGACCTGCTGTTCGCCAACGGTCAGGATCTGCGCCGGTTGCCGCTGACGCAGCGCAAGGCGCAGTTGCGCTCGCTGCTGGACCAGCATTCCGGCGATGCCGCACTGCTGCGCTACGTGGATCACTTCGAGACCGCCGGCGATGCGGTGCTGCAATCCGCCTGCCGCATGAAGCTGGAAGGCATCATTTCCAAGAAGCTCGACTCGGCCTATCGCTCCGGGCGCGTCGGCGACTGGGTCAAATCGAAATGCCGCGCCGGCCACGAAGTCGTGATCGGCGGCTGGACGCAGCAGGCCGGCCAGCTGCGCTCGCTGCTGATCGGCGTGCATCGCGGCCGGCACCTGGTTTACGTGGGCCGCGTCGGCACCGGATTCAGTCAGGAAAAAGTGCGGAAGCTGCTGCCGCGACTGAAGGCGGCGGCGAGCTCGACCAGTCCCTTCACCGGCGATAGTGCGCCGCGATCTGCGCCCGACATCCGTTGGGTGAAACCGCAGCTGGTCGCGGAGATCGAATTCGCAGGCTGGACCGGGTCCGGCAATGTGCGACAAGCCGCGTTCAAGGGATTGCGCGAGGACAAGCCGGCGGCTGAGGTGACTGCGGAAAAACCGGCAGCGGCAGCGAAAACCGCGGTAGCGCGACCGACACCGAAGACCAGGGCGTCTTCGAAATCTACAGACGCACAGCGCAAAGCCGGCGCGGATGCGCGACGACCATCGCGGAAGCCATCAACCACGAACGGCGACGGCGCCAATGTCGTGATGAACGTTTCGATCAGCAGCGCCGACAAGCCGCTGTGGCCCGATGCCGGCGATAGGCAGCCCGGCACCAAGCTCGATCTCGCGCGGTATTTCGAAGCGGTCGGCGACTGGTTGCTGCCGCACATCCAGGGCCGGCCCTGCTCGGTGATTCGCGCGCCGGATGGCATCGGCGGCCAGAGATTCTTCCAGCGTCACGCCATGCCCGGCACTTCCAATCTGCTGACGCTCGCCAAGGTGAGCGGCGATCGCAAGCCCTACCTGCAGATCGACCGGATCGAGGCGCTGATCGCGGTCGCGCAAACCGCGGCCATCGAGCTGCATCCCTGGAACTGCCGGCCAGACCAGCCGGAGATACCCGGCCGGCTGGTGTTCGATCTCGATCCCGGACCGCGGGTGAATTTCGACACCGTCATCGAAGCGGCTCGGGAAATTCGCGAACGGCTGGAAGTACTGGGGCTCGCAGCCTTCTGCAAGACTACCGGCGGTAAGGGATTGCACGTCGTCATACCGCTGGCCGCGGCAAAGCCGGCGCTCGACTGGAGCGAGGCGAAAACTTTCGCGCACACGGTGTGTGCGCAAATGGCTGCGGACAGCCCGAAGCGCTACGTAGTCAACATGTCCAAGAAGCTGCGCACCGGCAGGATCTTTCTCGACTATCTGCGCAACGATCGGATGGCCACCGCCGTTGCGCCGCTGTCCCCGCGGGCTCGCGACGGTGCACCGGTATCCATGCCGCTGGAATGGACGCAGGTCAAATCCGGGCTCGACCCGACGCGTTACACCTTACGCAGCACACCGGCATTGATCGCCCGGAGCACTGTCTGGGAGGATTACAGCGAAAGCGGGCGTTCCCTTCGCTCCGCAATGCGCAAACTATCGTGAGAACTCTCGCCGCCGGCTGTCTTGCAATCCTGTGCTCGGTATTCTCCGCAACCGCCAGCGCGGACCTGACAGCCGACATCAATCGACTGCGCAGACAAGGTTGCGACGGACGCCCCGGCAGTGCGATCAAACTCGAAACCAGCCGCGAACTGGATGCCGTGGCCCGCGAATGGTCGCGCGGCGGCAGGCTGAGCGACGCGCTGACGAAGACGAACTATCGCGCTATCGATTCCGCGTCGATCCACGTAGCAGGCGCCGTCAACGATGCCGCCATCGTCCGGGTGCTCGCCGACAACTACTGCGAGGCCGTGCTCAATCCTGCGTTCACGGCGATCGGCCTGTTTCGCGATCGCAAGGACGTTCGCATCGTGGTTGCCGCGCCGGTGATCATTCCCGCCGCGAGCGATGCCAGGCCGATCAGTGCTCGCGTGCTGACGCTGGTCAATGAAGCAAGATCGAAGCCGCGCAAATGCGGCAAAGCCTCGTTCGAGGCTGCACCGCCACTGACACTTTCCACCACGTTGACGCGCGTCGCTGCGGCTCACGCGAAAGACATGGCGACGCACGACTTCTTCGAGCATGAAGGCTCGGATGGCAGCACACCGGCGCAGCGCGCCGTGCGAGCCGGCTATCAGTGGCGCAATATTGCCGAGAACATCGCAGCGGGTGCGACGACGGCCGACGCTGTCGTCAGTGGCTGGCTCGAAAGTCCGGGTCATTGCGCCAACCTCATGGGCACCCAGTTCACCGAGATGGGCATCGCCTACGCCACCGCACCGAAGAGCCGGGCCGGCATCTACTGGTCGCAGATGTTCGGCAGGCCGAAAGGGAAATGAGGGCGGCGCTGCATCCAGGCATCGTAGTTCAACACAGCAGTTCCTCGGCGCCTTCCCTGGCGCCGAGGTCTCGTCCTCACTGACGCTGCAGCGAAGCGTTTGCCGAGCCGTTGGCTTCGGCCGACGCGCCCGCCGAAACGCCATCCTTCGAAGCCGACGCCGAGCCATTCGCCGAACCGCTGCCGGAGCCGCTCAGAGCCGGAGCGACTGGCAGACTCGTGCCGTTCGACGCTTCATCCGATGCGTTGTCCTTCGCCGTGTTTTCGCTCGTGGTGTCGCTCACGGCTGAGTTGTCGGCAACGGTGTTGCTGGTGGCAGGCGCGTTCGCCACATTGCTCGCAGTCGTGGTGGCCGCGTTGCCGCCAATCGCACTGGCGAGCGCATTGCCACCCGTACCCTGCCCCAACGCACCGGACAGAGCTGAGCCGGTACCCGCGTTGGACTCCGCAGGACTTGCAGCGTCGACGCTTGATCCAGCAGCTGAGCCGGTCGCCTGCAGCGCATTCGCGGCATTGAGCGCTTCGTTACCTGCTGCGCCAGTCACGTTGGCTTCGGAAGCGAGCGACCCGGCCGCGCTTGCAGTTGCACCGACCTGGCGCGCCGCGCTGGTCGCCTCATTGGCCACCCCTGTCGCTGCACTCACCGTCGTGTTTGCAGCCGCTTCGCCTTTCGAACGAACATCGCTCAACGTGGACTGCGTGCGGCCGCGCACAGCATCGGCCGAATTGCGCACGCGATTCGACGCACGATCCGCGATGCCCGACGTCGTACGCCGCAGCGAACCAGTGTCGAGATCCGCACCGAATGCACCATTGCCACTGCCGTGAGTGATGGCACCCATGTCGCGCATGCCCCCGGAAAGCGTTCCGCCCAAAGCGCCCGTGACGCTGCCGCCCAGCACCTGGGCATTCACGGTGGCCACACTCAGAACAGCCGCGACGGCGGCGCCGACATAAAGGTAGGTCTTCATTGTCTCTTCTCCCATGACCGCAGCCTGTCTGCGGCCTTTGTGGAGAAGGACGAACGGCAACAGCGATTTCTTCCCGGCCGATGGCGATTTTTTTTGTTTGTTGCGATTACACGGTCAGCGCGCGCTGGCCACGTTGATGCCGCTTCGCAACTCGTCGCCGACCAATCCCCTGCCGTAGATCTTGTCCGGCCCGCGTGGGCCGAGATCCACGGCCTGCGTCGTCAGCAACTCGAGCGCCGCGGCGGCACCGTCTTTGTCCTGCCGCTGCATGTGCAGGGCGAGCAGACCGGCGACGATGGGCGCAGCGAATGACGTGCCTCGAACTGTGGCATACGTCTGCCGAAGCGCCGCCGCCGAGATATCCGCACCCGGCGCAGCAAACGCAACGTGTGATCCGCGACAGGCTTCGACCAGCACACGTTTCTTGGCGTCGACTCCGGTCACGGCAATGACGCCCGGATAAGCGGCCGGATACAACGGCGGTGCGCTCGGGCCATCGTTGCCTACGGCCGCGACCACGACACTGCCGCGTGCCGTGACGGCTCGAATGATCTGTTCGAGCATCTTGTTGGCCGGACCGACCAGGCTCACGTTGATCACCGGCACCTGCTCCCGCGAGAGCCAGGCAAATGCATCGGCTACCGCATCCAGAGCGCCGCCGGTGGCCGCGCCACAATAAACATCGGCGACATACAACGCAGCACCCGGCGCGGCGCCGTGAAAATCCGCGGTTGAGCCCGCGATCAGCGAGGCAACGGCCGTACCGTGCGCGCTGGGCGTAGGAGCCGGACAGCCGTGTTCCTGGATCTCGATGTCCTTGAAAACCGGATGAGCGCGATCGACGCCACCATCGATCAAGCCGATTCGCGCCTGCGGCGGGCGCTGCCCGGCTGCGGTTGCAGCGGGCGCATGAAACTGAGCACCCGCATTCGTCGAGATAGACGCGGGAGATTGGGTTGCCTTGTCCGTTGCAGGCGGCGCACTGGGCCCCGTCGCATTATTTGTAGTGTGCGAGACCGACTGGCCTTGCTCGTCTGATGGCGACTGCACGACAGTCTCGCCACTCTCCAGATACAGATGATTGAAATCGTAGACACCCTCGGGATCGAGTCGCTGCAGCTGGCGCAGCGCGCGCCGCGTCGACATGCGCTCGGGCGCACGCAGCACGACGACGCTCATGTCGAGACCCTCCAGTGTTCGCGTCCTGAGAATCTCGAAACCGGCGGCACGCGCCTGATCGAGAGCCGCCGGTGTTGGCGATAGAGCGAGAACTTCGCTGCGAACGATCGGCGCGCCTCGCGGATCGGCCTCCAGCACCGTTCGGCGAGTCCGCAGCAGGTCGCGAATCTTCAGCCGCCGCAGCTCGCGCAGCTGATCAGGATTCGCCGCGCCCAGCGCACCGTTCAAGGTGCGATTGATATCGATGGGAGTCTGGATCGGCAGATTCGGCACCTGCACCTGGGGCAGGGTCACCTGCGCACAGGCGAACCGTGCCGCGGCCAGCACAAGCAGCGTGCCCAAACCGATTCCAAAAGTGCTACGCACTATGCCTGCTGTCCCGTGTGGCGGATGCCCTCCCGACTATACGCGTGGGCTGCCCGAATCCTTCCCTGAGCGCCGCCGGATCGGGGTTCACCCGATGCGGCACCGATCGAATCACGTCTGTGCCATCCGGCCCATGCCGGCCGCAGGCCCGATTTGTTACCTTTGATGGAATAAACCTTCCCTGCCGGTCGTATTCCTCATAGTCCAAGCATGACGGTGCCTGTCGAACAGATCCGGGATCAGATCGTGAGCCTCCTGCCACGGCTGCGGCGCTTCGCCCGCACGCTGGCGCGCCATCCGCAGGACGCCGACGACCTGGTGCAGATTTCGATCGAGCGCGCCCTGCTGCGTTACGAGCAGTGGCGGCCGGAGTCCCGATTCGAGAGCTGGATGTTCGGCATCATCCGCAACGCCTGGATCGACGAGGCCCGCTCGCGCCAGCGGCGCAATCGGGTGTTCCTGCCCGAGGAAAGTGGCGAACATGTCGGTGACGCTGCCGACGAAGCGCAGGTCGCCGGCCTGTCGGTCCAGAAAGCGCTGGCGGCATTGCCGGAAGAGCAGCGCATGGCCGTGGCGCTGGTACTGATCGAAGGGCTGTCCTACAAGGAAGCGGCGGAGGTGCTGGAAGTGCCGATCGGCACAGTGACGAGCCGCTTGGCACGCGGACGCGAAGCGCTGCAGGCGCAGCTGCAGTAAGCGCAAGAGTGAGCTGAAGAGAGCGACGATGGAATTTTCCGACGAGACATTGATGGCGTACGCCGATGGCGAGCTCGATGACGAGACGCGGCGCGCCGTCGAGCAGGCGATGGCAACGGACCCGAAGATCGCCCAGCAGATCGCGCGTCATCGCGAACTGCAAGCCAGCCTGCGCAATGCTTTCGGTGACGCACTCACGGAAGAAGTTCCGGATCGCCTGCTGGTCACCGCCCGTACCGCGCCGGCCGGCAATGAATCTAGGCCTGCGAGTGACGATGCGATCGATCCGGTGTCCGCGGCGGATGAGTCGAAGATCTTGAGCATCGATGCTGCACGCGCCGCGCGGGCCGATAAACCGAAGCGTCGATGGTCCTGGCCGGAATGGGGAGCCATGGCGGCGAGCCTGCTGCTTGGGCTGTTGATCGCCCGTTCGCCCCTGCTCGATGGTCCGGACGATTCGATCGTCGCGCGCAATGGCCGCATCGTGGCAGGCGGCGCCCTGGCCACGGCGCTGACCGGTCAGTCCGGTGGGGCCAGAATCGAGGGCTCACCGATACGGATCGGCCTGTCGTTCCGCGCGAAGTCCGGCAACTACTGCCGCACGTTCACGGTGGACGACAAGGCGGCGCTGGCCGGCCTCGCCTGCCGGGAATCGAACGCGTGGCGAGTGAAAGCCCTGGCCCACAACGAGCCCAACGGCATGAAGACCGAGTACCGGATGGCAGGCACGGCCGTGCCACCCATCATCCTGCAGGCGGTACAGGACACCATCGAAGGCGATGCGCTGGACGCCGCGGGCGAAGCGGCGGCACGCAAACAGGGATGGCAGGATTAGGTGTAATCGGTCCGCTCCCGATTGCTCGGGAGCGGACCCCAGAGATAGCTACCGTTACTTCTCGAGCAGGCTGCGCAGCATCCAGGCAGTCTTCTCGTGCAGCTGGATCCGCTGCGTGAGCAGGTCCGCGGTAGCTTCATCGCCGGCCTTCTCGGCGATCGGGAACACCGAGCGCGCCGTGCGCACCACGGCTTCCTGGCCGTCGACCAGCAGCCGGATCATTTCCTCGGCCTTGGGCACGCCGACGGTTTCCTTGATCGAAGACAGCTTGCCGAACTCGGCATAGCTGCCCGGCGCGGGGAAGCCCAGCGCGCGGATACGCTCGGCGATGGAATCGACCGCCAGCGCCAGCTCGTTGTACTGGGTCTCGAACATCAGGTGCAGCGTCTGGAACATCGGCCCGGTGACGTTCCAGTGGAACTGGTGCGTCTTCAGATACAGCGTGTAGCTGTCGGCCAGCAGCCGCGACAATCCGTTCGCAACCTTGGTGCGGTCCTTCTCACTGATGCCAATATCGATCTTCACGTTGTTCTCCTTGTCTGAAATGCCTTGAATGCAAGGTACGCCGGCCGCCAGGACCGGCGCAACAGCCCGCAACGATGCCGCTGAGTGACGCTGCCTATGTCGGCGGGCGGGCCTTGCCGGCGCTCAGTGGGCGACAGACATTTCCAGCTGACGATGCCATTTCCGCCAGCTACGGCGCTTCGTGACAAACGACTTCGATGTTGTGGCCGTCGGGATCGAGCACGAACGCGCCGTAATAGTTCGGGTGATAGTGCGGCCGCAGACCGGGTGCACCGTTGTCACGCCCGCCCGCAGCGAGAGCCGCCTTGTAGAACGCATCGACCAGCTCGCGCCGCTCGGCTCGGAACGCCACATGCAGCGGCGGCACGTTAGGCTTGCCGCGGCCTATCCAGAAATCGGGCTCGGGCGGCACGCCGAATCCCGCGCCTTCATAGCCACCGCTCACTTCGGCTGACACTTCCATCATCAACTTGTAGCCGATGGGTTCCAGGGCTCGCGTATAGAACGCCTTGCTCCGGGTGAAATCGCTGACGCTGACACCGGTGTGATCGATCATGGTCTGCTCCTTCATGACAATGACGGATCGCGAGCCTACTCCATTTTCTGAAGATCGATCTCCCGCCTTCGATCGCGGTTCAGAGCGACGGTGTAGCCCACGCACGTACAATGCCTGCATGAACAGGAACAACTTCATCGCAGGCGCCACCGGTTTGCGCCCGCGCAAACGATGGATCATCTGGGGAGCAATCTTCCTCTGGGCCTGCGTCGGGGTCTGGAACATCAGCCGGACGATGCCGCCGGGCACGGACGTGAGCACGCCACCGGTAGCGATCGATGCCGCGGACATCCGGTTCCTCACCGACCTCACCTACACCACCCCGCAGGGCCCGGTGTACGAACAGCAGATCTTCGACGAGGTGTTCGGCATCGTCGACCGGGCCGAGACCTTCATCGTTGCCGACTTCTTCCTGTTCAACGATCTGATGGGTGCGGCGGACTCGCCGCATCGCCCCCTGAGCCGGCAGCTGGCCGATCACCTGATCGCGCGCAAGCAGGCCAAGCCCGGCCTTGCGGTCCTGCTGATCACCGATCCGATCAACGATGTCTACGGCGGCTCGCCATCGCCGCTGCTGGCGCAGCTGCGGGCTGCGGGTATCGAAGTGGTCGTCACCGATCTGCGCAAGCTGCGGGATTCGAACCCGGCGTATTCAGCGCTGTGGCGCGTTTTCGGCCAGTGGTGGGGCGCCGGTGACGGCGGCGGGATGCTGCCGAATCCCTTCGATACCGAGCCGGCGCACATCAGTCTGCGCAGCTGGCTGTCGCTGCTCAACTTCAAGGCCAACCATCGCAAGCTGATCGTGGCGGATCGCGCCGACGGCCAGCTGACAGGACTGGTCGCCTCGGCAAATCCGCACGATGCCAGCAGCGCACATTCGAATGTCGCGCTGCTGTTCACCGGCGAGCCGGCGCAACGGATGGTCGAGAGCGAATTGGGGATCGCGGCTTTCTCGGGCTGGCGCGGCCACATTCTCGCGACCTCGCCGCAAGTGCCTCCTCCGACCCAGCCCGCCGCGCAGCTCTCGTTCGTCACCGAGCAGGCGATCAGCGATCATCTGCTGGGCGCGATAGGGACGACACGCAAAGGCGATGTCATTCGCATCGCGACTTTCTATCTCTCCGATCGCGAGATAATCGATGCTCTGCTACGAGCAGCTGACCGCGGTGTCGCTGTCCGGATCATTCTCGATCCGAATCGCGACGCGTTCGGCAGGCAGAAAGACGGAGTCCCGAACCGTCCCGTAGCGAATGAGCTGGTCACGCAGAGCGCGCAGCGAATCGAAGTGCGCTGGTATCGCACGCATGGCGAACAATTCCACACCAAGCTCGCACTGATTACGCGCGGCAATCGACTCATCGCGTCGCTGGGTTCTGCCAACCTGACCCGCCGCAACCTCGACAACTACAACATGGAAGCCAACCTTGCGCTCGATATCGCGCTGGACTCAGCACTGGCGAGCCAGATGACCGGGTACTTCGAACGCCTGTGGAACAACGAAGGCGCGCCGGGCACGGAGTACACCGCGCCCTTCGGCGCCTATCGGGATACGGATCGCGGCCGGTACTGGCGCTATCGACTGATGGAAGCAACCGGACTGAGTACGTTCTGAACTGCGCTCAGGACGCTCGGATCTACTCGTCACCCGCGTAAAGCCTGCCCCCGCGTAGGCGGGGACGGGAGTCCATCCTGCTAATTCGGATGGATTCCCGCTTGCGCGGGAATGACCAAGAACGAGTAAATCAAACCTTCCTTAGTTGTCGCGACTCGAACGACTGCTGTTCTTGCGCTGCCGCTCCAGATAGCGGAACTGCCACGGCGGCATACGTTCCGACTCGCGCAGCGCCCAGATACCCATATGCGCAGCGCGCGCCGCATCTTCCAGTGCGAACAACTGACGATCGCGCGCGTACTTGCGCCAGACCCAGACGTGGCCGTCGTGAACCAGGGTGCGCCGGACGTCGAGCCGGTCCGGCAAGCGATAGACGTGCGCCACCTTGCGCTTGTACTGATCCGTCTCGATGACGTCCACGTAGACACGTCGGCCTTCGATCAGTCGTTTCAGCGCAGCGCGTGCATCGTTGCCGTAAGGCTGCTGCTTCTCCGGCGCATCGATATCGGCCAGCCGTACATCGATGTCTTTGCCCTTCGCAGGCTGGACCAGGAAGCTGTCACCATCGAACACTCGCGTGACCATCGCCTCGAAGCCGTCGGCGAATACCGGCGCGCAGGCAAAGACAGTCAGAAGAAAGGCGGTGACCCGCCTTCGGAAAGCCAGGATCATCTTTGTGATTCGTTACTTGCGGGCGGCAGCAGCCGTCATTTCGGCATCGTTCGCGACGACGCGCGCAGCGGTGCTCGCCAGCTCGAGCGCAACCTGCTGCGAGGCTGCTTCGAAGGCGGCCGCGACAGCTCGCATGCGATTGTCCGCGGCAGCTTGCACTGAGGTGGCGGAGATCGTATCCACCAGCCGGCGATCGCCGATGCGGATCACGCGGCCGATGATGGTGACGCGAATGTCAGGGGCTGACTTGCCATCGGTGTACTCGGCCTGGAAATCGCGCACTTCGGGGTCCAGCAGGTAGGTGCCGGAAACGCGGGTCTGCTCCGCGGTGACGCTACGAAACAGTTTCTGGTCCTGCAACGTGTTCACCAGGAACGCTTGCACGGTTTCAGTCACGCTGCCGCCCCACTGCGCGGCACGGAAATAGTCGAGCTGGCGACCGCGCAGAACGGCGACGCGCGCTGTATCCAGTCCCGGAGCGACATCCGGACGGCCGATCGCAAGATCGATCGCCGATGCAGCGGAGGCAGTAGCGCTCTGCGCCGCTGGCGCCGGCGCCAGAATGTAATGGCTCGGCACCGGAATGTCGCTCTCGAACAGCGAGCCGCCGCACGAGGCGGAAGCGAATGCGGCGAGCATGACGATGCCCAGGCGGCCGCAGGCCGCCAAACGATCCAGTCCGCACAGCCCTTGCTTGCTCATGGTTCGATCTCGACGCCGCTGGCGGGCGGCTCGTAAAGGATCTGGGAGGGATTCTCCTTCAGGCTCCGCGACAGGTCGCGGAACTCGCGTGCCGCCGAGCGGGTTTCGCGCACCAGGCGCTCCACCTCGAACAGGCCGCTGTCGGCGAAGTGACCGAGCTGCGTTTCGCTCTGCTTGGTGAAGCGATCGATGCGCGCGGACGCCTGCGCCATATTTTCGGCCACCTCGCTCAACTTGGCGACAGCAGCACGTATCTCAGGACGCGAATCGGTGGTGATGCCGCGCAGGCCCTCGGCGGCGCTATGGATCTCGACCACGGTCGCACGCATCTGCTCGATCAGTTGCGAAACATTGCGCGAGGTTGTCGGCAAGGTCGCCGACGCATCGCGCAGGTTGTCCATGGTTTTCGACAGCGACGCGAGATTGTCGTCGGACAACACGCGGCCGACCCGGTCGAGCAGGCTGTTGGCGCGCGCCATCATCTCGGGCAGGCTGGCGAGGAAGATGTCGAAATCGGAAGCGACCGCTTCGATCACCGGATAATTCTCGCCCTTGCGCAGGGCGGTACGGTTGTCGACTTCGGGCACTTCACGCAGATTGATGTAGAGCAGACCGGTGACACCCTGCAGGCCGAGGCTGGCGCGCGTCGCCGAAGAGATGGGCGCCTCCTTGTCGATCTCCGCCACCACCATGACCCGGCCCGGGTTGTTGTGATCGATGGAGATGCGGCGCACGCGTCCTACATCCACGCCGAGATAGCGCACCGGACCGCCGCGCTCCAGGCCGCTGACGCTGCCCGTGAAATAGATCTCGTAGGTCTCGTAATTGCGCCCGTCCCGGGCGTCGGTGTACCAGAGCACGAACCCCACGCCCATCGCGATGACGAGCAGGATGAAAGCGCCGACCGCAACGTAATTGGCTTCACGTTCCATGCGGGTTTAACCCTTCTGGCCCTGCGCGGCCCGGGCGCGCGGACCGTGGAAGTACTGCTGTATCCACGGATGGGGGTTGCTCATGATGCCGTCGAGCGTATCGACCACGATTTTCCTGTCAACCAGCACCGCGACCCGGTCGCAGGTGGCCAGCAGGGTGTCCAGGTCGTGCGTGATCATGACCACGGTGAGATTGAGGCTGCGTTGCAGGTACAGCACGAGCTCATCGAACTCGGCCGCGGAAATGGGATCCAGGCCGGCGGTCGGCTCATCCAGGAACAGCAGCGCCGGGTCCAGCGCCAGTGCCCGCGCCAGCGCGGCCCGCTTGACCATGCCGCCGGACAGCTGCGAAGGAATCTTCGGGCCCGCGTCCGCCGGCAACCCCACCATCCCCAGGCGCAGCTCGGCCAGCGAGGCCAGGGTCGCCTCCGAGGCCTCGAAGTATTCGTGGATCGGCAGCTGTATGTTCTGCGCGACGGTGAGCGAACTGAACAGCGCACCGTGCTGGAAGGTCACGCCATAACGACGCTTCACCGCCAGCATCTCGCTGGCGGACATGCGCATGATGTCCTTGCCCTCGACCAGCACTTCGCCGGAGTTGGGCCGGTGCAGTCCCAGCATGGTCCGCAGCAGCACCGACTTGCCGCTGCCGGAGCCGCCGACGATGCCAAGCACTTCCCCCGCGTACACGTCCAGGTCGACGCCGTCGTGCACCACCTGCGAGCCGAAGCGGTTGACCACGTTGCGTACGGAAATGATGGGCGCGGCCGTCTGGTCCGGAAGCTGACGGTCTTGCCGGCGGGGAGTCTGACGTTGAAGGTTTGCGGTAGCCACGACGCCTGCCCTAGAAATCCAGCTGCACGAAGACCACGGCAAAGATCGCGTCGGCGAATATCACCAGGAAGATGGATTGCACCACCGCCACCGTGGTGAGCCGGCCCAGCTCGCGCGAGGAGTCGCGCACCTGCATGCCGCGATAGGTGCCGACCATGGCGATGAGCATCGCGAACACCGGCGCTTTGATCATGCCTGCCCAGAAGGTGGTTGGCGCCAAGGCCGCCTGCACTCGTGGAATGAACTGGGACAGGTTGATATCCAGCAACAGCGAAGACAGCAATGCGCCGCCTGCCAGACCCATCGCATCGGCGATGATGGTGAGCAGCGGCAGCGCGATCACCAGCCCGATCAGCCGCGGCAGCACCAGCACTTCGAAGTAGTCCACGCCCATCGATTGCAGCGCATCGATCTCGTCATTCAGCCGCATCACGCCGATCTCGGCGGCGAACGCGCTGCCCGAGCGGCCGGCAACGATGATGGCCGTCAGCAGCACGCCCATTTCGCGCAGCACAGCGATGGCAACCAGGTCGACGGTGTAGATCTCCGCACCGAACTGCTGCAGCTGCTGCGCGCCGAGGTACGCCACGATGACGCTGATCAGAAACGCGATCAGCGAAACGATCGGGATGGCCTGGATGCCCGTCTCATATATATGTCTGGCGACGGACGGCACCCGCAGATGCCGTGCACTGCGCGCCGAGCGCGCCAGCGTCGTGGCGATGCGACCGAAGAAACCGACAGCGTCCCGAGCCTGGACCGCCTGCTGAACCGAGCGGCGGCCAACCCAGGCCACCGCATCGCGCAGCGTGGCCGACTCCTCCGCTGGAGCCGGCTGGGTCGCCTCGCGCTCGGAGACTTCATCGATGAATTTGAAATGGGCCGGCGCGTCGCCGACAAACTCCACGGTACCGCCGGCCGTGCGGACTTCCTGGAGGCGCTGATGCAGCAGCCAGGCGCCGGACAGGTCCAGCGCCTCGACGCCCTGGCAATCGACGACCAGCCGGCGCTGCCCGGCCGCGGAGAATCCGGCCAGCGTGGCCTCGATCCGCTCGATATTGTCGATGCACCAGCCGCCGCTGAGCCGCAGCGTCAAGGCATCGCCGGTCTGTTCTGATTCGAGTAGCACTTGGGCGGTTTCGTTGTATGCGCCGGCGCTGACGTTTCCGGCACTTCGATCGCTGGACCGGCCCGGCGGGCCGCCATCGAGGCCGGGAGCATCGCGCCGTGCGGTCGGTCGCCTCCGGGTGAACGTCCGCGGATCGTAACAGACAGACGGCCGGCTTCGCCGGGCCGCGGGCGGCGTGACTTCTTGCGCGCATGCCGCTTCCTCTCTTACTTTCCCCTCACTGCCATGAGCGAGCACTCTCCGGTGTCCTCTACCCTGCCCCAGCTGCTGGTGCTGCTCGCGTTTTCGGTACTGGTGGTGGCGCTGTTCCGACGCTTGCGCATGCCGCCCATCGTCGGCTACCTGGCGGTCGGCCTGCTGCTCGGGCCGCATGTGCTGAATATCGCCAGCGACGGCATCGCGCCGGTGCTGGCGGAGCTGGGCGTGGTGTTCCTGGTGTTCACGCTCGGGCTGGAGTTCTCGCTGCCGCGCATGATCGCCATGCGCCGCGAGGCCATCGGCCTGGGCGGCTTGCAGGTCGTGCTGACCACGGCCGCCTTCTCCGCGCTGCTGTGGGCCTACGAGGTGCCGCTGCTGGTGGCGATCCTGATCGGCGGCGCGCTGGCCATGTCCTCCACCGCCATCGTCATCCGCCAGCTCGGCGAACAGGGCGAATTGAATCGCACCCATAGCCGCATCGCGGTCGGCATTCTGCTGTTCCAGGATCTGGCGTTCGTACCGTTGTTGGCGCTGGAAAGCGCATTGGCCGGCAACGAGGATGCGTACGACGCCTGGACGATCGTCGGCGCCGTGGCACGCGCGGCGATTGCGCTGGTGCTGGTGCTGACGTTCCTGCGCTGGATCGTACGGCCGCTGTTCCATGAGATCGGACGGGAGCGCAGCACCGAGCTGTTCACGCTGACGGCGCTGCTGGTTTCGCTCGGCGCCGCCTGGGCCACCAGCGCCGTGGGCCTGTCGATGGCCCTGGGCGCGTTCCTGGCCGGCATGCTGCTGGCGGAAACCGAGTACCGGCATCAGATCGAGGTAGTTATCCGGCCGTTTCGCGATGTGCTGCTCGGGTTGTTCTTCATCACCATCGGCACGCTGCTGGATCTGCAGCTGCTGTCGCATCAGTTGTGGCTGGTGCTGCTGCTCGTGGTGGCGCTGCAGGTGGTCAAGTTCGTCATCGTCACGCTGATCGCTCGCGGCTCCGCCGGCAGCCTGCGCAAAGCGGTGCGCTCCGGCATCGTGCTGGCCCAGGGCAGCGAATTCGGCTTCGCGCTGCTCACCCTGATGCTGAATCAGAAACTGGCGGATGCCGCCGTGATCCAGCCCCTGCTGGCGGCGACCGTGGTCAGCATGGTCGTCAGCCCCTTCCTGATCCGCAACAACGGCCGCATGGCCGCCTACATCACACGACGACGCCCGGAGGAGCCGAGCACGCTGGAACGAGAACTGGGCGCGACTCGGGAATCGGCGAGCCGCGATCACGTCATCGTCTGCGGTTTCGGGCGCGTCGGCCAGAACGTGGCACGCGTGCTCGAACGCCAGGGATTCGAATACATCGCACTCGACATGGACCCGCAACGGGTGCGCAGCGCGCGCCAGGCCGGCGATCCGGTCGTGTACGGCGACGGCTCTCAATCCGAAATCCTCGAAGCGGTGGGACTGCAGCATTGCAGCGTGCTGGTGATCTCGTTCGCCGATCCGGACGTGGCGTTGCGCATCATCCGCTCGGTGCGCGAGCTGCGGCCCGAGCTGCCGATCCTGGTGCGCACCCAGGACGACACCAAGCTCGATCTGCTGCAGCGGGCCGGCGCCACCGAAGTGGTGCCGGAGACGCTCGAAGCCAGCCTGATGCTGGTCTCGCACCTGTTGCTGCTGCTCGACGTGCCGGTGTCGCGCGTGGTCAAGACGGTGGGCGATATCCGCAATCACCGTTACTCCATGCTGCGCCGGGTGTTTCGTGTCGACGATCCGCGACGGCTGGATCAGATCCATGAATTTCGCGAACAGCTGCACACCGTGGTGCTGCCGCCACGAGCCTTCGGCGTGGGCAAGACCTTGAGCGATCTGAACCTCGACGAGTCGGAAGTCGCTGTCACCGCCATCCGTCGCGACGGCATCGTCGGCCGTCAGCCGGAGCCTTCGACACAGCTGCGCGAGGGCGACGTAGTGGTGTTGTACGGCACGCCCGAAGCGCTCGAGCACGCCGAAGCGCGCTTGTTGATGGGGTGAGCGAATTTGCTTGGGGCCGGGACCGACTTGCACTAAATTTCGTGCGCCCGCCCGCGCGGGCATGACAGAAAATTTTTTCAGCTCACGCCGCGCCAGAACTGCGGAGACCTTCGATGCCCGAGGTTGAACGACTGCTCGACCGGATCTACCTGCAGAACACCCTGTGGCAGTGGACCGTCGCCGCCGCGGTCGCCCTCGGCGTGTTCTTCGCTCTCATGCTGGTCCGACGCATCGTGCGCGGGCGTTACGAGCGCCTGGCCGCCACGCCGCAGACGGAGTTCATGGAACTGCCGCTGAAAGTCGCCAGCCGCACCACCGCCCTGTTCCTGATCGTCGTATCGATCTTCGCCGCCTCCCAGCTCCTCAAGGTCTCCGCCAAGCCGGCGAAGGTCCTGTTGACCATCATGACCGTCGCCGTCTTCTGGCAGGTCGGCGTGTGGGCCAGCACCGCGGTCAGCTCCTGGCTGCAGCAGCGGCAGCAACAGGCCCTGGCGAAAGATCGGGCGGCGGCCGGCTCCTTCGGCATCATCGGATTCGTCATGCGTGCGCTGATCTGGGCGTTCGTGCTGCTGCTGACACTCGACAACCTCGGCATCCAGATCAAGTCGCTGCTCGCCGGCTTAGGGATAGGCGGCATCGCGGTGGCATTGGCGGTGCAGAACGTGCTGGGCGACTTGTTCGCGTCGCTCTCGATCACGCTCGACCGTCCGTTCGTGGTGGGCGACGCCATCGCGGTAGGGGATTTCAACGGCACGGTCGAGCAGATCGGCATCAAGAGCACGCGCGTGCGCAGTGTCAACGGTGAGCAGATCGTGATGTCGAACGCCGACTTGCTGTCCAGCCGGCTGCGCAATTTCGGCCGCATGCGCGAACGACGCGTTTCCTTCATCGTCAGCCTGGCGCTGGATTCGCCGCCGGCCAAGCTCAAGAACGTTCCTGCGCAGCTGCGCGCCATCGTCGAAGCGGAAAAGGACGTGCGTCTGGACCGCTCGCACTTCGCGCGCATCGGCAACGGCGCACTCGAATTCGAGACGGTCTACTTCGTCACCACGGCCGACTATGGCCGCTACATGGACATCCAGCAGAGCATCAATCTGCACATCATCGAGTTGATGCAGCGTGAAGAACTGGACCTGGCGGTGCCGGTGCAGCGGGTGTGGCGCGATCACGTCGAGGTCGCCGGCGTGACGCCGCCGGAAAAGCCGGCCTGAGGACTGACACCCTCCGTCATTCCCGCGCAAGCGGGAATCCATCTGGCTGACCCGGGATGGACTCCCGCTTGCGCGGGAGTGACGACCAGAACGTCCCCTCTGCTAGTCAGGCACTGCTGCTGAGCGCGCGTACCTGGCTCGGGGAGCCTCCGGCTTTTTCGAGCGCCTCAACGAAACGCCGCGTCCAGGCCGAGATGTCGTTGCGCTTGAGGACCTGCAGCATCGCCTCGTGACGCTCGCGCCGTTCCGGTAGCGTCATCGACAAGGCAGACTGCATGGCGTGCGCCACAGCGCGACTGTCGTATGGATTGACCAGCAGTGCCGAAGTCAGCTCGCGTGCCGCGCCAGCGAGATTCGAGAGAATCAGCACACCCGGATCCCCCGCGTTCTGCGCCGCCACGAATTCTTTCGCCACCAGGTTCATGCCGTCGCGCAGCGGCGTGACCAATCCGACATTGGCGGACCGCAACAATCCCATCAGCACCGGGTGCGGAAAATTGCGGTTCAGATAGCGGATCGGCGTCCAGTCGGTATCGGCGAAGCGGCCGTTGGTACGGCCCGCAGCCTGTTCCAGCGACTGACGGATCTCCACATAGGCTCTCACGTCGGCGCGCGACAGCGGCGCGATCTGGATGTACGTGATGCGGCCAGTGTTGTCCGGATACGTTTCCAGGAAGTGCTGGTAGGCGCTGAATCGCTCGACCAGCCCCTTGCTGTAGTCCAGCCGGTCCACGCCGATCATGAGCTGCCGGCCCATGAGGCTGTCGTACATACGCCGGACTACGTCGGAAGTCATCGCTTCCATCGCTTCGGCCTGCACGTTGGCGACATCGACACCGATCGGGAAAACTTCCGCGCGTAGCACCCGATCGCCGATGCGGATGCGGCCGTCGCCGCGAATGGCCTGCTCGCCGAACAGGTGTTCGATGCCCGAATAGAACGCGCTGAGATCGTTCTGCGTTTGAAATCCCACCACGTCGTAGCAAGTCAGGTCGCGCAGCAGCTCCGCATAAGTGGGCAGCACGCGCAGCATCTCGATATTGGGAAACGGAATGTGCAGGAAGAATCCCAGCGGCCGCTGCACGCCCAGCTCACGCAGCTGGCGCCCGAGCGGAATCAGGTGATAGTCGTGCACCCAGATCAGATCGTTCGGCTCCAGCAGCGGCAACAGCTTCTGCGCGAACGTGCGGTTGACGCTCTCGTAGGCGTCGCGCTGTTCGGTCACATAGCGCATGCCCTTGAGGAAGTAGTGGAACAGCGGCCACAGCACCTCGTTGGAATAGCCGTTGTAGTAGTTATCGAAATCGCGCGTGCGCAGATCGATGGTGGCGTAAGTCACGCCATCGCGTATGTGCAGGTCGGGATCGTCCGGTTCGTGCTCGATGGTGTCGCCGCCCCAGCCGAACCACAGTCCGCCGGTCCGCTTGAGCGCGCTCAGGATTCCAACTGCTAGACCACCGGGAGCCGCCGATTTACGCGGCAGGGAAATGCGATTGGAAACACAGACGAGCCGGCTCATCAGAGGGGATTCTCCAGCGGGCATACGAGAGATGCGTATGCCAACGAAAACAAGCCCCCAGCCGGCCCAATTGTTCCGCCGTCGTGTAAGAAAACGCCTGACGCAGCCTGGATGAATCCCACCTCCGGTCGGTAATTCCGATGCTCGCGGATGCGGTGCATCACGGCGACGGTGCGATCGCGGCGGGCACGGACGAGACGGACTCGAGCAGCTGTGCCGGCGTAAGGTCCAGCCGACGCATGGTCGCGAGGATCTTCGGCCAGTCCTCCACCAGGAATTTCTGCCGCTCGCCGCGCAGCAGCAGATCCCGCGCGCCAGTGTTGATGAACATGCCGCGGCCACGCCTTTTCTCGACCAGCTGCTCCTCGACCAGCCGCCGATAGCTCTTCAGCACCGTGAGCGGATTCACCCGGCACTCTGCGGCAACATGGCGTACGGAAGGCAGCGGATCGCCTTCGCGCAAGGCCCCATCGAGAATCATCGCGACCATGCGGTCGCGCAGTTGCCGGTAGATCGGCTGGCTGTCGTTCCAGTGGCGTTCCATAGGTCGACCTGTGGACGAGGGGCGAGGCAGTCGCGAAGTCCACCGAGAACTCCCCGGCGGGCCATCCTGCTCACGCAGGATGCGAACTGAATTAGTGCTGTAGTTAACTACAGCACCATAGCCGAAGCAATTTTCTTTTGCGAACGGCGCCTTTGGCGACATCGACCGGTCGCCGGGCGCGCTACGGACAGGCCAGCCCGGTCCGCTTTGTTAGAATCCGCGCCCCCGTTTTTCAAGCGCGCAATTCTTTCGTTCAACGTTGGAGATCGCAGTCCCATGAAGAGTCCCGTCAATGTCGCCATCACCGGCGCGGCCGGTCAGATCGGCTACGCCCTCGCCTTCCGTGTCGCCTCGGGCCAGATGCTGGGCGCGGATCAGCCGGTGAACCTGCACCTGCTGGAAATCACCCCGGCGCTGCAAGCGCTGCAGGGTGTCCTGATGGAACTCAACGACTGCGCCTTCCCCACGCTCAACAAGGTCATCGCCACCGACGACGCCAAAGTCGCGTTCAAGGACTGCAACGTCGCACTGCTGGTCGGCGCACGTCCGCGCGGCCCGGGTATGGAGCGCAAGGATCTGCTGCTGGCGAACGCGCAGATTTTCTCGGCGCAGGGCAAGGCGCTCGATGCAGTCGCGAGCCGCGACGTGCGCGTGCTGGTGGTCGGCAATCCGGCGAACACCAACTCGCTGATCGCGCAGCGCAACGCGCCGAGCCTGAATCCCCGTAATTTCACCGCAATGGTGCGCCTCGATCACAACCGCGCGCTGTCGCAGCTCGCCGAGAAGACCGGCGTTCACTACAACAAGATCCGCCAGGCCATCATCTGGGGCAACCACTCGGCCACGCAGTACCCCGACCTGCACCACACGCTGGTGGACGGCAAGCCGGCGCTGTCGCTGGTGGACCAGAAGTGGTACGCCGACACCTTCATTCCGGTCGTGCAGCAGCGCGGCGCCGCCATCATCAAGGCACGCGGCGCTTCGTCCGCTGCGTCGGCCGCCTCGGCCGCCATCGATCATGTGCGCGACTGGGTCAATGGCACGACGGATGGCGACTGGGTCAGCATGGGCGTGCCTTCGGACGGCAGCTACGGCATTCCCGAAGGCGTGATCTACGGCTACCCGGTGACCTGCAAGAACGGCGACTACCAGATCGTGCAGGGCCTCTCCATCAACGACTTCAGCCGCCAGCGCATGGACGCCACGCACAAGGAGCTGCTGGAAGAGCGCGACGGCGTGAAGGACCTGATCTGAGCCGATGAAGCTCATTGATGCGGGGCGCGCATAGCGCCCCGTCGATGACCAAGACGACGAGCGTGACACCCGGTCCGCTCGTCGTTTTCTTTTGTGGGCGCGGCTGACCCGACTTGCTGCCCCATGCGCCGCGAGCTACTGTCCAAGCTGAATTCGCGCGCCCAATCATCGGGATCGGCGGATGTTCCGACCGTAGCTCGCGCCCCTGGAACTGCGCTTGCGCAGCGACGCCGAAGAAGTCCGAAAGACTTTTTCACAGCCTGTTAGTCGACGCCGGGCCGTACGCAGGACCGGCAAGGAAAGAGGTCTCTTCGTGGTCAGCGTCATCTGGTTCCTTTTATTCGCCATCGGCGGCCTGGTGCTCGCCTACCAACGCGCCTCGCTGCTGACTGCAACGTTCGCCTACGCCGCGGCACTGCTGCTCTACACCTGGTTCGGTGCGGGTGGCCTCGCCTGGCTCATCGTGCTGTGGGTGGTCCTGGTCGGCCTGGTGCTGCTCAATCTCGATGCCTTCCGCATCCGCTTCATCAGCCGGCCGTTCCTGCGCACCTATCGCCGCATGCTGCCTTCGATGTCGCAGACGGAGAAGGATGCGCTCGAAGCCGGCACGGTGTGGTGGGACGGCGAGCTGTTCACCGGCGGCCCGGACTGGGAAAAGCTCATGTCCGCGGCGCCGCCGCGATTGACGGCGGAAGAGCAGGCGTTCCTCGACGGCCCCTGCGAAGAACTGTGCCGCATGGTCGACGACTGGGACATCACGCATCGTCGCGCCGATCTGCCGCCGCAGGTGTGGGATTACATCAAGGCCAAGGGTTTCTTCGCGATGATCATCCCGAAGAAATACGGCGGCCTGGAATTCTCCGCCTATGCGCATTCGTGCGTGCTGGTGAAGCTGTCGAGCCGCTCCGGCGTGGTCGCCTCTACAGTGGCCGTGCCCAATTCGCTCGGGCCCGCCGAGTTGCTGCTGCATTACGGCACCGATGAGCAGCGCAATCACTACCTGCCACGGCTCGCGCGCGGTGAAGAAGTTCCATGCTTTGCGTTGACCGGGCCGCGTGCCGGCTCGGACGCCGGCTCGATTCCGGATACGGGCGTGGTCTGCAAGGGCATGTACGAGGGTCGCGAGATCGTCGGCGTGCGGCTCAACTTCTCCAAGCGCTACATCACGCTCGCGCCGATCGCGACCGTCATCGGCCTGGCGTTCAAGCTGTTCGATCCGGACCGGTTGCTGGGCGGGGATCGCACCGACTACGGAATCACCTGCGCGCTGATTCCGCGACATACGCCTGGTGTGACCATCGGGCGCCGACATTTCCCGCTCAACAATCCATTCCAGAACGGGCCGATCCAGGGCAAGGACGTGTTCGTGCCGCTCGACTTCCTGATCGGCGGCGTGAAGATGGCCGGCCAGGGCTGGCGCATGCTGGTCGAACAGCTGTCGGTCGGTCGCTGCATTTCGCTGCCGTCGAGCGCCACCGGCGCAGCGAAGGCCGCGGTATTTGCGTCAGGCGCGTACGCGCGCATCCGCCGCCAGTTCAACACGTCGGTCGGCAACTTCGAAGGCGTCTCCGAAGTGCTGGCACGCATGACCGGTCACGCTTACATCATGGACGCGGCGCGCTCGGTGACCGCCGGTGCCATCGATGGTGGCGAAAAGCCGTCCGTGCCCGCGGCCATGCTCAAGCATCACCTGACCGAGCTGGCGCGCACCGTGGCCAACGACGCGATGGACGTGCACGGCGGCAAGGGCATCTGCCTGGGGCCGAAGAACTACCTGGGACGCGGTTATGAAATGGTGCCGGTGGCCATCACCGTGGAAGGCGCCAACATCCTGACCCGCAGCCTCATCATCTTCGGCCAGGGCGCGATCCGCTGCCATCCGTTCGTACTGCGCGAGATGAACGCAGCGCGCGACAAGGACAAGAAGAGCGGCGTGAAGGAATTCGATGCCGCCTTGTTCGGCCATATCGGCTTCACCATCAGCAACGCGGTGCGCTCGCTGGTGATGGCGCTGACGCTGGCCCGCTTCTCGCGCGTGCCCGAGTCGGGCGCCACCGAGCGTTACTTCCAGCACATCAATCGTTTCAGCGCCTCGTTCGCCTTCGCCACCGACGTGGCGATGCTGTCGCTGGGCGGCTATCTGAAGAAGAAGGAGAGCCTGTCGGCGCGGCTCGGCGACGTGCTCTCCTGCATGTACCTGGCCTCGATGGTGCTCAAGCACTATCACAACCAGGGCGAGCAGCAGGACGATCTGCCGATGGTCGAGTGGGCGTGCCGCAACCTGCTGTATCGCGCCCAGGAACAGTTGCACAGCTTCCTGCGCAACTTCCCCATCCGCTTCCTGGCTGCCTTCATGCGCTTCTTCATTTTCCCGCGCGGCCAGACCTATCACGCGCCGAGCGATCCGCTGGGACAGAAAGTGGTCGATGCCATCCTGCATCCGACCATGGCCCGCGATCGCGTCACGCACGGCGTCTATCGCACGGTGGAGCCTGCCAATCCGCTCGGCCTGCTCCATGAAGCACTGGTACTCGCCGATACGGCGGAGCCGCTGGAAAAGCGCGTGCGGGTGGAAGGCGTCAAGACCGGACGCATCACCGCGCTGGATCTTCCAGGCCAGATTCAGCAGGCGCTGGCAGCCGGCATTCTTTCGGAAACCGAGGCGGCGGTGCTGCGGGATTACGATCGGCGCGTCATGGACCTGATCCATGTCGATGACTTCGAGCCGTCGGAGCTCGCCGCAGCACCGGCTCGTGAGGACGTTCGCGTCGCGCGAGTCGGTAACGCGTGAGCGACGCCTCGGCAACAATTGCACCGGCGGGGCTCCCTACGGGAGCTTCGCCCGATGCGCCGGCCGCTGACGCGTCTGTGGCCGCAGTGACGGAGAACGCGCCTGCTCCGGAAACCTTACCGATTGCTGTCGCAGAGAACGGGATAACGACGCAGCAGGAGTGCTGCCTCGACTGCGGAGCCGTGCTCACCGGCGAGTACTGCGCCAGCTGCGGCCAGCACATCAAGCATCATGTGCATTCCACGCCGGCCATGGTCGGCGAGTTCATCGAAGACCTGTTCCACGCCGACCATCGCGTGTGGCGCACGATCAAACCGCTGCTGCTGCAACCGGGATTTCTGACCAAGGAATATATAGCCGGCCGGCGCACGCGCTACACGCCGCCGTTTCGCCTGTACATCGTCCTGTCGCTGATCTTCTTCCTGACCGCCTCGCTGTCGGGCGACGGCCTGTCGATCGTCGATAAATCGGGCGAAGCCTATTCGCTCGAGCCGGCCGCGGGGCAGACGCAGGCGTCGTATCCGCTCGATCCGGAGGCGGCCGAGCAATTGACGCAGTTCCTGACCCGCATCGACAAGGACAAGCGCCAGGAAACACGCGAGAAGCTGGAAGCCTCCCTGCGACGGATCCCGACCGATCAGCAAGCGCAGGTGGTGACGGGCATGTCGAATCCATGCTCACCGAGCGCCCTGGGCGGGGCACTGCCCGAGTCGCTGAGCGGTCGCGGTCAACTGCTCGACATCTGCCGCAACGTGATGGCCAACGACGGCGAGGAATTCTCGCGCGCGCTGAGCGAGCACGTGCCGCAGATGATGTTCTTCTTCCTGCCGCTGATCGCGCTGTTCGCCAAGGTCCTGTATGTCGGTTCGAAGCGCTATTACGCCGAACATCTGCTGTTCTTCGTGCACTTCCATGCCTTCGTGTTCCTGGTGCTCGCCACCAACAACGTGCTCGGTCGCGTTCTCGGCTGGTTCGGCAGCGGCTGGCCGGAAACGATCTCGGGCCTGCTGACCGCGGTCGCGGTGATCTGGGCGCCGATCTACCTGTATCGCGCCATGCGCAACGTGTATGGACAGGGGAAATTCTTCACCCTGACGAAATTCTCGCTGCTGCTGGTAGGCTATGCCATCAACATGGCCGTTGCCTTCGGGGTCATCGCCGCGTACACGGCCATGACCCTGCCGTCGCATTGAAGGCAGCGCACGCCTTCCATCCACAACCTCGAAAAACCACGGAGACTTCCATGAAATACGCGCTCGCCGCCGTTCTCGCCGTTGCCGTCGCCACCGTCGGTGTGGCCCAGGTCAAGCGCACGCCCTCGCCCAAGGGCGCCGAGGTGTATTTCATCGCGCCGGCCGACGGTGCCACGGTCAGCAGCCCGGTCACGGTGAAGTTCGGCCTGAAGGGCATGGGCGTCGCCCCGGCCGGCATCGCCTTCGAGAACACCGGCCATCATCACCTCATCATCGACGCCGACCTGCCGCCGCTCGATGCGCCGATTCCGGCCGATGCCAACCATGTGCATTTCGGCAAGGGCCAGACCGAGGCCACGGTCGAGCTCAAGCCCGGCAAGCACACGCTGCAGCTGCTGCTGGGCGACCAGACCCACACGCCGCACGATCCGGCGGTGGCCTCGAAGAAGATCACCATTACGGTGAAGTAATGGCCGTGAAGTGATTGCCGCACGCTCCATCCTGCATGTCGACATGGATGCGTTCTACGCATCCGTGGAGCAGCTCGACAATCCGCAGCTGAAGGGGCAACCGGTCATCGTCGGCGGCAGCGGCAATCGCGGCGTGGTTGCCGCCGCCAGCTACGAAGTGCGCAAGTTCGGCGTGCATTCCGCCATGCCGACCCGCGATGCGATGCGCCGCTGTCCGCACGCGATCTGCATACCGCCGCGCTTCGAGCGCTACAAGGCTGCCTCGAAAATCGTCTTCCAGGTGTTCCACGAGTTCACGCCGCTGGTGGAAGGCCTGTCGCTGGACGAGGCCTTTCTCGACGTCACCGCCAGCCGCGCAGCACTCGGCTCGGCCGAATCGATTGCCGCCCGCATCAAGCAGCTGATCCTGCAACGCACCGGGCTGACCGCCTCGGTCGGCGTCGCGCCCAACAAGCTGATCGCGAAGATCGCTTCAGATCTGCGCAAACCCGACGGTCTGGTGGTGGTGCGCGCGGATGAAGTCACGTCATTGCTGGATCCGCTGTCGGTCCGCAAGCTGTTCGGCATCGGCAACAAGACAGCGCCGCACCTGGAACATCTCGGCATTCGCACCTTCCGCGATCTGCGGCTGGCGCCCGATGCCATCTTGCAGCCGATCTTCGGCCGCCATGTTGCGCGAGTGAAAGCGCGCGCCGCAGGAATCGACGATCGACCTGTGATTGCGGATTGGGACGAGAAACGGATCAGTGCAGAAGAAACGTTCGACATCGATCTGACCGATCGAAAGCGAATGCACGCAGAGCTGGCGCAACTGACCGACCGCATGTCCACCCGATTGCGCAACAGCGGCTGGCTCGCCGGCTGCGTCGTGGTCAAGATCCGCCGCCGCGACTTCAAGACCTACACGCGCCAATGCATCGTCACGCCGGCCACCAACGAAACCCGGCCGCTCGCGACCGTCGCCGCGCGCTTGCTCGACGAGTGGCTCGAGCACCAGCCCCAGGCACAGATCCGCCTGCTCGGCGTCGGCGCCGGCGATCTCACCAGCAGCTCGCAGCTGGACCTGTTCGCCGTCCCCGAATCCCGCCGCAACCAACACCTGGACGCCACCATCGACGGCATCCGCGCGAAGTTCGGCTCCACCGCGCTATCGCGCGCCAGCTCGCTACGCCCGCCTCGGCAGTAGCCGCCCTTCAGCCACTCAAACGTCGCTCCCAGGATCTCGCCCCCCCCGTAGGCTCTTCTTCAGGGTCGCCCACCTCGCCCTCGCTACCGCCCTCGCCTTCCCGAGCCTTCCGCCCTAAGCACCTCGCTGTTCTCCTCTTTCCCTCAAGCGATCCGAGCGCCGCCGCGCTATCCACCTGCGGGCGATCTCGGGCCGGGGTCGCTCGTTGGGGACCCTCAAAAACAGGATGTTTTTGCGGGAGCCTACAGGGACGTATTCACGGCGGTCCCCGAACGAGCGACCCCGGCCCGAGATCGCCACTCTCGAACGAAGGCACTCCTCCATCACGTCCAAGCCCTACCGCAACCGCATCCGGCTCTGCCGCCTGAGCGCCGGCGGCAACGTCCCGTCCAGTTCCGACGCCAGTAGCTGAGTGCCCAGAAGCTGCGTCGTGGTGAGGCGGCTGCGATCCCCGGCAGCGGCGAAATGCGCCAGGTCCGGCCAGAAGGCGGGATTGTTGGGCCAGCGCGGCATCAGCAGGCCGGGGAAGTCGATCGAGATGCGCTTGAGCCTCCACAGCGGCACGCGAATCAGCATCGCAGCGACGTTGTCGGGGACCGCGAACAGCACGCGCGCGGCGACGCGGTTGGAGGCAACCGTGTGCCACACGAAGAACAATGCGATCTCGCAGAACGCGGTTCGCATTGGCGTGACGACCGGCGCGCCGTACCGAGCTTCGAAGGGCTCATCGATCTGCGTTCTGTGCCGCGCCTCCAGCGGCGTGCCAATCCGCTCGCCGACCGTTGCCGGACCCAGCGGCAAATCGAGAATTTTCCCCCAGGACTGCAGATCGTCGAAGCGCAGCGACCAGAGCGCGAACGGCGTCGCCGTCAACAACGCCAGCGCTTCGCGACTCAACCCTTCGAGCGCAGCCAACACTTTGACGGGCAGAGTCTCGATGACACTGCTGTTTGCCGGGGCGCGATGCTCCGCCAGCAGCAGATCGACATAATCACGGTTCAACGCGTGGACGCGCGTGAGCAGCGCGCTACTCAGGACAGGCGCTCGTGCGCCGGGCAGGAGCTGCTGCGCAACTTCCTTGTTGCGGTCAGGCATATCGACCCTTCCTTGGGTTCGCTCGGGGAGGCGCATTAAACAAAGGCTTTACGAGCCGGTCAATCTCCCCGCACACTTGCCTCGCGCCAGCGCGATTCGCCGAAGTCCCGCCCGCCGATCGAGCGCGGCGCGGGCCCATCGAAGGACCGATCAAGAGTTCGTTGACACAGGAGGTGTCATGCACATCAGCAACGATCGTTATTTCCGGGATCGCCAGCGCCATGACCTGGCCTTGCGGATGATTCGGCACGAAGCCCGCACCTGCACCATCCGCTGCTGCACCGGACTGACCGACGACCGGATCCGGCGGCTGTACAAGACCTATTCGCGACATCAATCGAGCGTGCGGGTGAGACGCCGGCGCGGCAAGGCGCCGCGCCAGATCGCATTCTTCACTCGCAACATTCATCTGCAGCTCGAAGCGTCGTTCCTCAACAGCGTGTTCACCGCTTTCGGACTGCTGCACGCCGCGTGCAGCGAGAACCGCAGCGATCCTTCCATCGAATACGGCGAGCTGTTCTGCGATGCCTACGAGACCCATCGCCAGCTGTTGCAGACAGCGCGGATCTCGTTTGAGCACGCGTGGTTTCTGTTGCAGCTACTCAATCGCGGCGGTGCTCTGAAGGCTGCGCATTGCCGACGCTGTCACGGCCGCTACCTGTGCGACGGACTCAATGCAGCCCGCAACGGTTGTCCGTTCTGCAATCTGCGCAGGTAGTGATTTTCCGTCCGTCCGGCAGGGAAGACACGGGGGAAATCGCGAGTGCCGAAATAGGCGGCCGAGCCGAATTGCGGCTCCCGAAGTTGTCGCTAAAGCCCAGGGCTATTCGTCACTCCCGCGCAGAGCCTGCCCCCGCGTAGGCGGGGGCGGGAGTCCATTCTGTTGATTCGGATGGATTCCCGCTTACGCGGGAATGACAAAATGAGTCAGCCCCGCCCTAGAGGTTCCCGTGCTTGCCGGGCCCTGCAGGAACGGCCGCAACAGACGCAACAGGAGAGGACCGTCATCCCCTGCTGCTAAACTCGCGGCATGGCGTCGCCGCGCTCGTTCCCCAACTACCTGGCCGGACCGTACCTCGAACGGCTGGCGCAGCTGCGCAAGGATGAAGCCCGGCTGCGTGCGGCTTTGGAGGACCCGGCCACGCTGTTCGTGCCGGTCTGGCGCATGCACAGCTTCGTCAGCCACACCGAGCAGACATTCAGCGCACAATTCATCTCGGACGTACGCACCTTCGCCACCCTCGATACGTCGGAGCCGATCCTGCTGGGCGAATTCCGGCACCAACTGGTCTTTGCCGTGGAAATCCCCGCGGCGCAGACACCCGAGCTGCCCGTCGTCGCCGAGTTTCGCGATCTACGCACCATTGCCGGCGAACTGGCGCGCGAGGAGGCCGGCTTGCTGGCCTATGCGCGCGCGATGGTCCAATGGCGGGAACGCCATCGCTACTGCGGCCGCTGCGGCTCGCGGACCGTACCGATCCAAGGCGGTCACGTTCTTCAATGCAGCGACGCCCGCTGCGGCAACCTGCAGTTTCCGCGGATCGATCCGGCGGTCATCGTGCTCGTCACCGACGGCGAGCGCGCCCTGCTGGGCCGGCAGGCGGCCTGGCCGCCCGGGCGATATTCAACCATTGCCGGCTTCGTCGAGCCGGGCGAAAGCCTCGAAGACGCGGTGGCACGCGAAGTCCACGAAGAAACCGGCGTGGAAGTGGACAGTGTCGAGTACCACTCCTCACAACCCTGGCCGTTTCCGTCCTCCCTGATGCTGGGCTTCACCGCGCATGCCTCGCGAACCGGCATCCACCGCATGGACGACGAACTGGAAGACGCGCGCTGGCTGACCCGGGCGCAGATCGCCGCCGGCGAGGTCTCCCTGCCGACCACCCATTCGATCTCTTTCCGGCTGATCGAAGACTGGTACGACGCAGCCGCCGAAGTCCCGTTGCGCGCGGAGCCTGGCGCGCGTCTGTGGACAGCTCCCGCCCGCTGAAGCGCAACGTTCTACCGTGTAAAGTGTCGGCCTGCGTCCGAACGCACCGTTCATGCCCCGTACATTTCACCGGTTACACCTTAACGCTTCCCTATGTGCCTGCTCGTTCTCGCCTGGAAATCCCACCCCCGCTACCGCCTGGTCCTGGCCGGCAACCGCGATGAATTTCATGACCGCGCGTCCGCGCCACTGAACTGGTGGCAAGACGACCCGCGCATCCTCGGCGGCCGGGATCTGAAAGCCGGCGGCACCTGGTTGGGCGTCGCCCGTTCCGGCCGGTTCGGCATCGTGACCAACTACCGCGACCTGCAGGCGCCGGTCGAAGGCGCGCCATCGCGCGGCAATCTCGTCCCGAGATTCCTGACAGGCGCGACTTCTCCGAAAGAATTCCTGGACGACCTGCGCGGAGCCGCATTGCGCTACTCGGGTTTCAACCTGCTGGTCGGCGGTACGCGCGCGCTCTATTACTTCTCCAATCGCGGCCCGAAGGTACCGACCGCGCTGGCTCCCGGAATCTACGGCTTGAGCAATCACCTGCTCGACACACCGTGGCCCAAGCTGGCGCGCACCCGCGAACGCTTTGCCGCGCTGCTGGCCGAACCGGACATCCAGGCCGAAGACGTGTTCGCCATGCTCGGCGACCGCGAGCAGGCGCCGGTCGACAATCTGCCTTCCACCGGTCTGCCGACGGATTGGGAGCGCGTCGTTTCCGCGCCGTTCATCGTCAACGAACGCTATGGCACGCGCTGCTCCAGCCTGCTGCTGGTGGAACGCAATGGCCGCACCGTCCTGCACGAGCGCCGCTTCGATGCGGCCGGCGTGCAGAGCGGCACGACCCGCTTCGAGTTCGCCAGCGCCGAAGTGCCCGAAGTCTGGCTCGAGGCTGAAGATCCGAACAACACGGTGACCACCGATACCTCGTTCGACTCCTCACCCGAATGATCCCATGGCGCATCCCCCGGTTCTCGCCTGACGCCGCGCAGCGGCTGGGATGCCCTGCTCCAACGCGGCACGCGGCCGATCTCGAAAGAGGTCGGCCGCTTCGCAATGAACGTCGGCGTGGACGCGGTGGCCGCATCGGTCGCGGCCAGATCTCGTTGCGCGCCGCGGCGTGTTCGATTGCGTTCGCGTGGCTGCTGGCGGCGCCGGCACGCGCCGAAATCGAGATCGACATCCCGGAAGTCACGCCCGCGGTCGAAAACAACATCCGGGCATTCCTGAGTCTCACCCGCTACGCGGATCGCAAGGACGTCACCCAGGAAGTGATCACCCGCCTGCAACGGCGCATCGTGTCCGAAACGCGCAAGGCGCTGGAGCCGCTGGGGTACTACGAGCCCGAAGTCGACTACAACGTCGAGCACCAGGGCGAAAAATGGAAAGTGACGATCCACGTCACGCCGGGCCGCCCCGTGCGCCTGTCCGAAGTTACCGTGCGCGTCGACGGTCCAGGTCAGAACGAGCGCACCTTACGCGAAATCATTGCCGCGCAGGCGCTCAAACCCGGCCTGCGGCTGAATCACGGCACGTACGAACAGGTCAAAGGCGAGCTGCTGCGGACAGCGAAGAACGAAGGCTATCTCGATGCGCGCCTGACGCGCAGCGAGCTGGTCATCGATCGCGTCGAGCGGCGTGCCAATGTCGATATCGAGCTGCAGACCGGCGAGCGCTATCACTTCGGCGCCATTACGACCGAACAGAACGTCATCACCGATGAAGCGATGCGCCGCCTGTTGCGCATGCGCGAAGGTGATCCGTATACGCTCGACGCACTGCTGCGCACGCAGTATGTGCTCGACGACAGCCAGTACTTCGTCGGTGTCGATATCGACAGCGGCGATCCCGACCGCACCACCCGCACCGTGCCAGTCACGATAAAGGCGCAACCGAACCGTCGGCATCGCTATGCCGTGAGCGCCGGTTACGCCACCGACACGCGCGTACGCGGCAAATTCACCTGGGACAATCGCCGCGTCACCGAAAGCGGCCATCGCTCCAAGTTCGAGATGATCGGCTCCTCGGTACTGCAGGAGATCTCGGGCCGTTACGTGATCCCGGTCATGGACGTGGCGCTGGAGAAACTCGAGTTCGGCGCAGCAGCGAAGAAGGAAGAACTCGGCGACACGCTGAGCGAGCGCGCCGAACTCAGCTCGGGCCTGACGCAGGTGATGGGCCGCTGGCAGCGTGTGCTGTTCGTCACCGTGTCGCAGGAAACCACGACGTTTCCCGCCACCGCAACCGAACCCGAGCGCAAGGACGATGCGTTCCTGATCATTCCAGGCATCAGCTTCGCGATGCTGCCGAGTTACGTCGTCGGCGGCCGGCAACGGCCTTACAGCCTGTACGCCGAGCTGCGTGGCTCGCCGAGCTCCTTCGGCTCGGATTCTTCGTTTCTGCAATTCCGTGCGCAGGCCGAACGCATCTACAAGCTGTCCGAGCTGTGGAGCCTGCGCGGACGCCTCGAGTTCGGCACCAGCTGGGTGGCGGACTTCTCCGATCTGCCGGCGTCGCAGCGCTTCTTCGCCGGCGGCGATCGCAGCGTGCGCGGCTTCGGCCTCAACGAGCTGTCGCCCAAGGACAGCGCGGGCAACAGCATCGGCGGCCGCAACCTGGTGACCAGCACGGTGGAGTTCGAGCGCGCGTTGCCGCGCAATTTCGGCGTTGCTGCGTTCTACGACATCGGCAACGCCTTCAACAGTTTCAGCGATCCGGACCTGCAATATTCGGCCGGCGTCGGCCTGCGCTGGCACATCGCAGTGGCCAGCTTCGGCGTCGACGTGGCGCAGCCGCTATCGGTCTCCGGTCGCAATCCGCGCGTCCACCTGTACATCTCGACACTCTTCTAAGGCTCACTGAGTGCGCAAGTGGCTCTTCATCATCGTCTTCGTTCTGCTGATCGTGGCGCCGCTGGCGCTGGTCGGGACGGTGCTGTACACGCAAACCGGCGTTGCGCTGATCGCCGGCCAGCTGCATCGGCTGGAACGGTTCGGCGTTCACATCGAAGGTCTGTCCGGCACTCTGTCTGGACCGCTGCGGATCGAGCGTTTCGAGCTCGACAACCCGCACGTGCATATCGTCAGTCATGATCTCGTTGCGCAATTGCAGCTGCGCGACCTGCTCGTGCAGACGGTGCGCGTCAATTCCCTGATCGCACGCGATACGCTGGTTGAAATCCGGCATGCGCCGCCGACGCCGCCCAGCGGCAAGCCGATGCGTTTTCTACCGAGCTTCATGCGCATCAGTGCTCGCAGCCTGGATTTCACCCGGCTGCACTACGTCAACATCGACGGCACCGCCATCGAAGCCGATCGGCTACAGGGACGCGCACGCATCTCTCCGCGGAACCTGCGTATCGGCGAATTCCGCATCGATGCACCGCAGTTCGGCATCACCGGTAACGGCCGCTTGCGCGCGCAAGATCCCCTGGCGCTGGAGTTCAAGGCCGACGGCAACCTGCGGCTGGAGCGCGGCACCGAAGTTGCCGGCAACGCGCAAGTCAGTGGCACCCTCGACAAGCTCGCCATCAAAGCGGCGCTGCAACGTCCACATGTCATCGATGTCGACGCACTGTTCACGCGTCCAGAGGATCAATGGCACGTCGCTGGCCAGGTCACCTCGTCGGCGATATCGCTCGAACCCTGGATGGAGAAGCCGCCGGTCTCGTTCCGCAATATCGCCCTGAAGGTCGACGCGCAGCCCGACAACATCCACGTCGCCGGCAACATCGGCGTGCCGGAGTTCGACAGCCGCGATCTGACGCTCGACGCGCAGGGCAAATTCGCGCAGCGCACCCTGGAGATCAGCACAGCGGATATTTCGATCAACGAATCGCCGGCGCGCCTGCATCTTGCGGGCAGCGCGAAGTTCGACGGCGATGCACCAACCGTCGATGTCGCTGCGCAGTGGACGGATCTGCAGTGGCCGCTGCATGAGAAGCCCATGCTGAGCAGCACGCACGGCAACCTCACGCTGCGCGGGTCGCTTCCATACGAGTACGCACTGAACGCGCAGCTCGTCGCACCGTCGGTCGGCGAAAGCGAAGGCACAGCCAATGGCGTGCTGAGCAAAGAGCAGATCACCGTCAAGCAGTTCGCCATCCGCACGCTCGAGGGTGCAGTCACCGGTGCGGGCTCGCTGCAATTCCAGCAACCTCGTGCCTGGACGCTGTCGGCCAAGGCCGTCGATCTCAATCCGGGACACGTTCATGAGCAGTTCCCGGGACGCGTCAGCTTCGACATCAACGGCAAAGGGCAAGGCCTGGACAAGCAGGCACGCTTCAGCGCCACTCTGGCCGGGCTATCCGGAACGCTGCGCGAACAGCGGGTGAGTGGCAGCGGCTTCGTCGAGCACGACGGCAAAACCTGGCGCGCCCAGAACGTGAACGTCAGTCTCGGCGATGCCCGACTCGCGCTGGACGGCACGCTGCGCGACACGATCGACGCACGCTGGTCGCTGCAAGCCCAGTCGCTGCACACGCTGCTACCGCAGGCTCAAGGTAAAGTGGATTTCAGCGGTAGCGCGCAGGGGCCATTGAAAGCACCCCACGTGGTCGCGAATCTCCAGGCCCAGGGGTTGCGATATGAAGCCTGGCGCGTCGACCAGCTGGCAGTCGATGGCGACGTGGATCTGGGCGGCAGCAATCCGTCGCGCTTGTCGGTGCGCGCACGCCGCGGCGGACACGGTGAGCCGTTGGTCGAGTCCCTGCAGATCGACGGCACGGGCGTCGCGCAGAATCACCGCATCGACGTTGACGTGCTCGGGATGGCGGGTCCTGGCGAGAAGCCGCAACACGCGAAATTGCAGATCGATGGCAACTACGCCCAGGAAGCCTGGAGCGGCACGCTGTATGCCACCGAAATCTCCGATGGCCGCCGCACCGGCGATCCCTTGGTCATGCGCAAGCCGGCCAATTTCCTGGTCGCGCGTAACCGGGCATCGGTCGAGCAGTTCTGTATCGCACTCGGCAACGGCCAGTTCTGTGCCGAAGGCAAGTGGCAGCGCAACGGTCCTTGGGAAGGCACGGTCTCGGGCTACGAGCTGCCGCTGGCGGCGATGCTGCCGCCGCCGGGCGAGCAGGCGCAGTATTCCGGCCGCATCGAAGGCCGCGTTCACGCATCCGGCACGCCCGGTCAGCCGTGGCAGGGTGAAGCCGGCGCCCGCATCATCGATGCAGCCATCATTTATCGACCGGTCGGCGCCGCCCCCGAGACCTTGAACCTCGGCAACGGCGGCCTGGCGGCAACAGCCGACGCGCAGCGCGTCGATTTCTCGCTGGGCGTGCAGGCTTTCGCGGATACATTCCTTTATGCGAACGCACAGATCGCGCGCAACGGCAGCAACGATCTGCTGCATCTGCCGCTGACGGGAGACATACGAGCGCGAGCGGCAGACGCGAACATCCTGCCGATCGTCTTCGAGGAAATCGACAACGCGGCCGGCCTGCTCACGGCGAACATCGACGTTCGCGGCACACTGGCCGCACCGGAAATCAGCGGACGCGTCGAGCTCAACAATGGAGCGTTCGATACCTACCGCGTCAACCTCGCGCTGCGCGAACTGCATCTGGTTGCCGATCTCGAAAGCAACGGCCTGGACTTCAGCGGCTCGGGCAAAGCCGGCGAAGGACAGCTGAATGTCGGCGGACATCTTTCCTGGCGCGGCGGTGTATCCCGTGGCGAACTGCAGCTGCGCGGACAGAACCTGCTGGTGGCGGATCTGCCGGAGTATCGCGTCGTTGCCTCGCCGGACCTCAAGTTCCTCATCGACGGCACGCATATCGACGCGACCGGCGATGTCATGATTCCCACCGCACGCATCCAGCCGGTCAATCTGTCGGGCGCAGTGCAGGCATCGGACGATGCCCGTTACGTCGGCGAACATCCGGCGGAACGCGAAGGCCGCCTGACGGTGCGCAGCGAGATCCGTATCGACATGGGCGATGACGTACGTGTCGACGCGTTCGGATTGCAGGGCCGCATTACCGGCGGCGTTGGCACGACCGTGGCAACCGGTGCCACGCCCATCGGCCGCGGCGAGCTGAGCGTTGCCGACGGTCGTTATGAAGCATACGGCCAGAAGCTCGACATCACGCGCGGCCGCCTGTTGTTCGATGCTTCATCGCTCGACGATCCAGCCCTGGATATCGAAGCGCAGCGCAAACTGGAAACCGTGAAGGTCGGCATGAACGTGCGCGGCACACTGCGCTCGCCGCGGCTGTCGTTCTTCTCCGATCCGTCGATGCCGCAGACCCAGATCGTTTCCTACCTGCTGGTCGGCAAGGGCATCGACAACATGCAGAGCGGCGACACGGCCACCATGAGCTCGGCCCGCGACACGCTGGCGTTGCAGGGCGGCGGGCTGCTGGCGTCGCAGCTCGGCCGCCGGCTCGGACTGGAGGAAGTGGGCGTGGAAAGCAGCATCGAATCCTCCGGCGAGAAGAACGCCTCGCTGGTGCTGGGCAAGTTCCTGTCGCCGCGGCTGTTCGTCAGCTACGGCATCTCGCTCACCGAATCCATCAATACGCTCAAGCTGCGCTACACCATCAGCGACAAATGGGTGCTGAAGATGGAAGCCGGCGAGAACCAGAGCGCGGATGCGGAATATACGATCGAGCGGCAATAGCTGCCTGCTGAAAAACCGGGCAATCGCAACGAAGTAGTCAGCACCACCCCTTCATCTCGTCATGCCCGCGCAGGCGGGCATCCAGACGCATGGATTCCCGCTTTCGCGGGAATGACGGAGTATTCGAATCAGTGATTGCAGACCACCAAGGTACCCGGCGCGATGCGCGGCATCAGTCGAATTCCGTCGGCCGCTCCCGGTCCAGGTGGTGCTCGTACATGCGGCGGATCTGCGCCGCCGTGGAACGCCCGGTGGACAGCTCGGGCAGCGCATCGAGCGCGAAGAACTCCACGCCATCCGTTTCATGACTCAGCCGCGGCGCGCCACCGGTGATCTCGCAGATGAAGAAAGCCTTCCAGGCATGGAACAGGTACGGAGGATGCTCGTGCTTGTTACGGTCGTAGAGCGCCGCGAGCTTGACGGCGCGCGCGGTGAAGCCTGACTCCTGCTCGATCTCTTTCTCGACGGCGTACGAGGGACTGTCGTTGACGTCGGCCCAACCGCCAGGCAGCGTCCATTTTCCATCCGTTGTCTCACGCACCAGCAACACGCGTTCGTCGCGAAAGATCGCGCCGCGCACATCCATCTTGGGTGTGGCGTAACCGTCTTCGACAAACCAAGTGTCGCGCAGCTGCTGCGCGGCCATGTCCGACTCCGCCTGCAACAGGCGGGTCGCGATATCGACGACCTCCCGATAGCGCTCGCGATCGTATTCCTGCGGCGTGAAATGCAGTCCGGTTTGGCCTAACGCCAGCAGGCGGCGGGCGAGATCGATCGTTGCGGTCATGGCATTGGACGATGGAATAAGAAGCCAGCGGGAAGATTGGCGCGCTGCGCGACCGCTGGCAACACCGCGCCGGCACACCCGCGGCGAATCAGACAGCCCGCGTCAAAAGCTCTATGATCACGCGCCCCGTTCGGTTCCCATACCTCATGAACGCTCGCGCGACAGCGCCATCGCCTTCGCAGGATTACGGTCGCGGTCTCGCCGCGGCATCCGTTGCATTTTTTGCCTGGGGCTTGCTGCCGCTGTATCTGAAGGCGCTGCAGACCGTGCCGGTACTGCAGGTCACGGCGCACCGGATGATGTGGGGCTGCCTGTTCGCCATCGCCTGGCTGGCCGTGCGCGGCGAACTGGGCCAGGTGTGGGCCGCGCTGGCCGATCCGAAAAGGCGGCTGCGGCTGCTGGCCACCGCCCTGTTCATCAGCACCAACTGGCTGGTGTACGTGTGGGCCATCATCAACGATCGCGCGGTCGAGGCCAGCCTGGGCTACTTCATCAATCCGCTGCTGAATGTGCTGATGGGCGTGTTCGTGCTGTCGGAGCGGTTGAATCGCGCCCAGTGGACTGCCGTCGGTATCGCCGCCGTCAGCGTGGTCTACCTGACCTGGAGCGTCGGCCATCCGCCCTGGATCGCACTGATCCTGGCGTTCTCGTTCTGCATGTACGGCCTGCTGCGCAAGGTGGTGACGGTCGAGGCCCTGCCCGGCTTTGCGGCCGAGACACTGCTGGTGCTGCCGATCGGCATCGGCTACTTGTTGTGGTGCGAAGTCACCGGCGTCGGCGCGCTGGGCAACGCCAGCCTCGGCACCAACCTGCTGCTTGCGCTCGGCGGGCCGATAACAGCACTGCCATTGGTGCTGTTCGCCTATGGCGCGCGGCGGATTCCCTATTCCACCGTCGGATTACTGCAATACATCGGTCCTACCATCCAGCTGATCCTGGCGGTGTTCGCCTTCCACGAGCCGTTCGAACGCTCGCGGGCGCTGGGTTTTGCGCTGATCTGGCTGGCCATCGCGATCTATCTCGGAGACGGGCTGTGGCGGGCGCGCAAGACCCGCATGCTGCAATGAATCAGCGCGTCCGGCGACGTTGACAGCGTTTGCATATTTATGCAAGATGCCTGCGTTTTTATGCAACCAGGCATTCTTGGCTTTCATTCATGGCCGCCGAGCTGAATCCCTCCTTGTCCCGTCGCGCCGCGATTCTCCGGATCATCCGGGAGTCGACCGTGCACAACCAGGACGAGCTGGTGAAGGTGCTGCGCAAGCAGGGCATCGACGCCACGCAATCCAGCGTCAGCCGTGACCTGCGCGAGCTGGGCGTGGCCAAGGCCGGCGATCGCTACATCGTGCCGCCCGCCGATGACGCCCTGCCGCCGAATCATTTCGCCGCCGTCAGCAACTTCGTGCTGGAGATCCGCACCGCCGGCGATGCGCTCACGGTGATCAAGACCACCACCGGCACGGCGCAGAGCGTGGCCGTCGCCATCGACAAATCCAGCTGGCCCGAAGTGGTGGGCACCATTTCCGGCGACGACGCCATTTTCATCGCCACCGAAGACGGCCGCGCCCAGCGCAAGCTGCGCGAGCGTCTGCGCGAAATCTTCCGTATCTGACGACATCCGGCGCCGCCGCGGCGGACCGGACCCCCATCCCACGAGCATTGCTTCATCCCATGAATCCATCCTTGCCCGCTGGTTCCGAGCCCATTCTTCTCGCCTTCTCTGGCGGTCTCGACACCTCGTTCCTGGTGCCGTGGCTGGGGGCCACTTACGGCCGCCCGATCATCACCGTGTGTGTCGATACCGGCGGCATCGACGCCGACGCCGCGAAAGTGCTGGATGAGCGCGCACGTGCGCTGGGCGCGAAAGATCACATCCTGGTCGAAGCCCGGCAGGCGTATTTCGATCAGGTGCTGAAGTACCTGGTCATCGGCAACATCAAGCGCGGCCAGATGTATCCGCTGTGCGTCGGCGCCGAGCGCGTCATGCAGGCACAGACCATTGCCGAATGGGCACGCAAGCTGGGCACGAAGATCGTCGCTCACGGCTGCACCGCGGCCGGCAACGACCAGGTTCGCTTCGAAGTGGCACTGCGCACGCTGGCGCCGGAGCTGACCATTCTCGCGCCGGTGCGCGACAACGCATTCAAGCGGCCCGACCAGCTCAAGTACCTGCAGGACCGCAACCTGCCGATCCCGCCGTACGGTGCGGCCTATTCGGTGAATCGCGGCCTGTGGGGCGTCACCATCGGCGGCAAGGAAACGCTGACCTCCGAAGGCAGCATCCCGGATCACGCCTGGGTGCTGTCGAAGGAAGCGTTCGCCAAGCCGCAAGCGCCCGAATCGCACACTATCGGTTTCGACCAGGGCGTTCCGGTCAGCCTTGACGGCGCCAAGCTCGACCAGGTGGCGTTGATCGAGAAGCTCGAAGCGATCGGCGCCAAATTCGGCGTCGGCCGTGGCATTCATCTGGGCGACACCATCATCGGCACCAAAGGCCGCGTCGCATTCGAAGCGCCGGCTGCCGAAGTGCTGATCAGCGCGCATCGCGAGCTGGAAAAGCTGGTGATGACCGGCCGCCAGCAGCGCATCAAGGAAATGCTCGCCGGCCCGTACGGTGACCTGGTCCACGAAGGCCAGCACCTGGACCCGGTGTGCCGCGACATCGAAGCCCTGTTCGTCAACTCGCAGGCGCGCGTCACCGGTGAGGTCAAGGTGCTGTACCGCCCCGGCAGCGCGTTCGTCGAAGGCGTGACCTCGCCGTACTCGATCATGGCCGCCTCCAAGGGCGTCTATGGCGAAGCGGCCGGTGAATGGACCGCCGCGGATGCGCTGGGCTTTTCCAAGATGGTCGGTCTGCCGGGCATGTTCTGGGCCCGCGCCGGCCACTCCCCTACTTCAACTCACGAAGGTGTGTGAACCAAAGGCCATGAAAACCGTCGTCGTCGACAAGATTGCTTCCATCACCCAGGCATTGAACCTGGGTCATGAACTGCGTGTCGCCACCACGGACATTCCGTGCGAGGAAGGCGTGGTGCTGGTGGGCGAGATCCTCACCAACAAGTCCACGTACAACACGCTGGAGCTGACCAGCGGCCGCATGGCCAAGGTCGCCAAGGGCAACATCATCGTCGGCGCGCTCGGTCACCGGCAGGCGCTGTTCGGCTATTCCGGCCATCTGCCGGAGAAGGTCGAGGTCGGCGACGTGATCCAGGTGCTGAACATCGGCGGCGTGCTGGGCGTGTGCGATTCGGCCAACCCGGAGAAGGGCCGGCCGTTCGACATCCGCATCATGGGCGTGGTGCTGCAGTTCCCGTACCTGGGCGAGCGCATCGGCGTGCCGGCGCGGGTCGGTTATCGCCGCCTCGACTACAACGCCACCGTGAACACGCACAACGTGCCGGTGGTGGCACTGGCCGGAACCTGCATGGAAGCCGGCAAAACGGCGGCCGCCTGCGCCATCGTCGCGCGCATGCGGCATCGCGGTCTCAATGTGCATGCTTTCAAGGCCACCGGCGTATCGCTGCGCCGTGACATCCTGGCCATGGAAGATGCCGGCGCCCGCCGCAGCATGATCTTCACCGACCTCGGCGTCGTCACGACCACCGCAAAGACCGGCCCCGCCATCACGCGCGCGCTGCTGACTGAAATGTCGCAAGGCGAGCCGGACGTGATCGTGTTCGAGCTGGGCGACGGCATCCTCGGCGCGTACGGCGTGGAAGCGATTCTGTCGGCACCGGACATTCGCAGCGCACTGACGTCCGTCGTGCTGTCGGCGAACGATCCGGTTGCGGCGTGGGGCGGCGTGAAGCTGCTGCGCGAGAAGTTCGGTATCGAGCCGTCCGTCGTCACTGGCCCGGCCACCGACAACGCCGTCGGCGTGAACATCATTCGCGAGCAGTTCGGTGTGCCGGCGTTCAACGCGATTACGGATGGCGTGGCGCTGGCCGATCGAGTGATCGAATCGCTCAATCTGAGCCCGGCATCCCTGTCGAAGGCAATCGTGCAGGACGTCGACTGAACAGGCCTGCATCATTCCGAGAGCGATAAAGACAATGAGTGCAAGAGTTCCCGCGATCGTCCTCGGCGGCACCGGCTACGTGGCCGGTGAAGTGCTGCGCCTGATCGCCGCGCATCCGAATCTGAAGCTGCAGGCGGTGCTGTCCGACAGCCAGCCGGGCGAGCCGGTGGCGAAATGGTTTGCGCACCTGGCGCCGGTGTATCCGGAGCTGAAGTTCTCGAGCATGGAGGAGATCAAGCAACTGGTCGGTTCGCTGCCGGAAAGCGCGATCATCTCGGCCGCACCGCATGGTGTAGCAGCGAAGCTGATCGACGAGGTGCTGCGCGCTGCCGAAGCCAAGGGCACCAAGCCGAAGGTGATCGACCTGTCGGCGGACTATCGCTATACGAGCGCCGGCGCGTACGAAGCTGTCTACAAGCATGCTCACGGCGCGCCTGATCGCATCGCGCAGTTCACCTGCGCCGTGCCCGAGCATCTCGATTCGGCACAGACCACGCATATCGCACATCCCGGCTGCTTCGCGACCGCCGTGCTCCTTGCGAGTGTGCCGCTGCTGAAGCTCGGCATCACCGAACCGCGTCTGTTCGTCAGCGGCGTGACCGGCAGCACCGGTGCGGGCCGGACGCCCGTCGCCGGCACGCATCATCCGCAGCGTCATAGCGATCTATATGCCTACAACGCGCTGTCGCATCGCCATGCACCCGAGATTGCGGCGTTGGCGCACGCCGCTACGGACGTGCAGGCTGAAATCAATTTCGTGCCGCATTCCGGGCCGTTCGCGCGCGGCATTCACGTCACTGTGCAGGCGACTGCCAAGCGCGCCATCAAGACGCCGGAACTGCTGGCCGCCTTCAGCGACTTCTACCGCGGCAAGCCCTTCATCCGCGTTGCGCCAGAAATGCCGCATGTGAAAGACGTTGCCGCCAGCAACTATTCCTTCCTGAGCGCCGCCGCCAACGGCAACTCGGTCGTCGCCTTCTGCGTGATCGACAACCTGCTCAAGGGCGCCGCCGGCGGCGGCATGCAGTGGCTGAACCGCCAGTTCGGATTCGAAGAAACGGCCGGCCTGAGCGCGCCCGCCCCCGGCTGGACTTGAGAAACGCCATGAGCAACGTAGTTCCTTTGAGAGACGCCAAGCCGGCCGCCGCGCCGAGCGACCACCTGGCACCGGTCTTTGCGCAGTTTCCGCTCGAGGTGATCGACGCTGAAGGCGTGTACCTGCACACGCCGGACGGCCGCAAGGTTCTGGATCTGTACGGCGGCCACGCCGTCGCCGCACTGGGCTATAACCATCCGCGCTGGGTGGAAGCGCTGACCAAGCAGGCGCGCCAGCTCTGCTTCCAGAGCAACGCCGTGCCGCTCGACGTACGGCGGCGCGCCGCCACCAAGCTGGCCAAGTTCTGCGGCCTGGGGCTCGACACCATCTTCTTCGTCAACTCCGGCGCGGAAGCGAATGAGAACGCGCTGAAGCTCGCCTGCAAGATGACCGGCGGCACCGAAGTCGTCGCGGTCGAAGGCAGCTTCCACGGCCGCACCGCCGCCGCTGGTGCGGTGACGTGGGGCGCAGAAAAGAAGTGGTACGGCTTTCCTGCCAAGCCGTTCGGCGTGAAGTTCATCAAGCCGGGCGACATCGATCGGCTCGGCTCGCTGATCGACGACCGCACGGCCGCGGTCATCGTCGAGCCGGTGCAGGGGGTGGCAGGCGCCGTCGATCTGCCCAAGGAATTCCTGCAGGCGCTGCGCCTGCGTTGCAGCGAGAACGGCTCGATCCTGATCTTCGACGAAGTGCAGTGCGGCGTCGGCCGCACCGGCTATCCGTTCGCCGCCAACCTGTACGGCATCACGCCGGACATCATCACCACGGCCAAGGCGCTCGGCGCGGGCTTCCCGGTTTCCGCCATGCTGGTTGCCGACCATGTGGCCGCCTACATGAAGACCGACTCGCTCGGCACCACCTTCGGCGCCGGCCCGATGGCCTGCGCGGTGGTCGAAGCGGTGATCGACATCATCGAAACGGAGAACCTGCTGGAAAACGTGCGGCAGCGCTCCGAGGAGATCCGCAGCAAGTGCGTCGTCGGCCCGGTGGTGGCCACGCAGGGCGCGGGCTTGCTGCTCGGCCTGCGCACCACACGTCCGGCGAAAGAGGTACAGGCCGAACTGCTGGCGCTCGACATCCTCACCGGCACGAGCGGCGATCCGCACGTGCTGCGCATCCTGGCGCCCTTCGTGCTCGGCAGCGAGCACGTCGAGCAACTGAGACAGGCGCTGGCCCGGTTGCCGAAATAACAACTCCGATTACAAACCCGACGACCTCCCCATGAACCGCTTTCTCGATCTTGGCGATTTCCCGCGCGAGCAAGTGAAAGATCTGCTCGGCCTGGCCGCGCGTCTACAGCAGCACCCGCAACCGCAGGCGCTGGCGGGCAAAGTGCTGGGGCTGTTGTTCCTCAATCCTTCGCTGCGCACGCTGGCATCGTTCCAGAGCGCGATGATGCGGCTGGGCGGCACGGCCGTCGTCATTACGCCAGGCCAGGGCACCTGGCAGCTGGAGACCCGCTCCGGCGCGATCATGAACGGCGCAGCAGCCGAGCACGTGCGCGAAGCGGTGCCGGTGCTGGCGTCCTATTGCGATGCCATGGGCATCCGCATGTTCGCCGAAGGCCGCAACCTGGCTGCGGATCTGGCGGAGACCCAGTTCAAGATGATGGCGGACCTGTGCGACAAGCCGCTGGTGAACCTGGAATCGGCGGTCAGCCATCCCTGCCAGGCACTGGCTGACTGGTACACGATGGACGAACTGGGCGTGCCCGAACGCGGCAAGTTCGTGCTGAGCTGGGCGAATCACCCGCGAGCGCTGCCGCTCGCCGTGCCCTCCTCTACCGTTCACATGGCCGCACAGCGCGGCATGGAAGTCGTGGTGCTGCGGCCGGAAGGTTTCGCGCTGCCCGAGCCGATCATGGAAAAGGCCCGCCAGGCAGCCAAGGCATCCGGCGGCTCCGTGCACGAGACCAGCGATCGCAGCGAAGCGCTCGCAGGCGCCCACGTCGTCTACGCCAAGGAATGGGGCTCACCGCAGCACTACGGCGACAACGAAGCTGAAACACGCCTGCGCGAATATCTGAACGACTGGTGCATCAAGGACAGCTGGTTCCGCACTGCCCACCGCGACTGCCGTTTCATGCACTGCCTGCCGGTGCGTCGCAACGTCGCCGTCGCCGATGAAGTGCTGGACGGGCCGCGCAGCGTGGTGATCCGCGAAGCCTTCAATCGCATGGTGGTGCAGATGGCCGTGCTGTATCGACTGTTGAGGGGTTGAAGACCAGCCGCCGCGGACTATCGGCGTGACGGCGACGAAACTTCTGCCAGTTTCGTCGTTCTCAAAGCCGCTGGACCGTGCGCGCGTCGAGCGCAACAATTCGTTCTTTCCCAAACCGACCTACCGAGGTGCTCCTTCCGTGATCTCCCGCACTGACCCTTCCGTTGCCGTTCGCGCCCTGCGCAGCGCGGCACCCTACATTCGCATGTACAAGGGCAAGGTGTTCGTCATCAAGGCCAGCGGCGGCGTGTTCGGCGACAGCGAGTCCACGCACGCGCTGATGGAGCAGGTCGCCATCCTGCACCAGGTCGGCATTCGCGTGGTGCTAGTGCACGGCGGCGGGCCGCAGCTGACGCAGATCCAGGAAAAGCTCGGCATCCAGCCGCAGATCGTCGCCGGCCGGCGCGTGACCGACGAGAAATCCATCGAAGTCACCAGCATGGTGCTGAACGGTCTGGTGAACACGCAGATCCTCGGCATCTGTCGCGAGCTGGGCATTGCCGCGGTCGGCGTCAGCGGCGTCGATGCGGGACTGGTGCGTGCGCACAAGCGTCCGCCGGTGACCGTGGAAGGCAAGACGGTCGATTACGGTTTCGTCGGCGACATCGACCTGATCGATGCCAAGGTGCTGCAACAGTTGCTGGACGACGGCCTGATGCCGGTGGTGAGTCCGGTATCGGCCGACGATTCGGGCCAGCTGCTGAACATCAACGCCGACACCGTCGCCGCCGCCATCGGCGCCGAGCTCAAGGCGGAGAAGCTGATGCTGTGCACGGGCGCGCCCGGCATCCTGGAATCGCTCGAAGATCCGCATTCGCTGATCTCGTACACCGACCTGCAGGGCCTGCAACGCCTGAAGGACCAGGGCAGCCTCAAGGACGGCATGCTGCCCAAGGCCAAGGCGATCGAAGAAGCGATCCGCGGCGGCGTGCGGCGCGTACACATCATGTCGTACAAGTCGACCGACAGCATCCTGGCGGAAGTCTTCACCAACGAAGGCACCGGCACGCTGGTAGTCGAGAACGTCAGCGCGCTGAGCGCGGCCGAACAGCAGGCCGGATGAACCTTCCATGAGCCGACTGTGGGACAAAGGCGCACCGCTGGACGAACGCGTTCTGCGCTACACCGCGGGCGACGATCACGCCCTCGACAATCGGCTCGTGGCCTATGACGTGCGCGCCTCCATCGCGCACGCCGAGATGCTGAATGCGCAAGGATTGCTGTCGGCTGCGGATCTCGATGCGATCCGCAAGGGCCTGACTGACATCGCCGCCGAGCATGCGCGCGGCGAATGGCAGGTTCTGCTGGAACATGAAGATGGACAGACGGCGCTGGAGAATCTGCTGACGGCGCGCATCGGCGAAGCCGGCAAGCGCGTGCATCTCGGCCGCTCGCGTAACGATCAGGTTCTGACAGCGCTGCGACTGTACCTGCGCGATGCGGTCGATGAGCTGGTCGAACGAACCAACGCTGCGGCAGCGGCACTCGATGAGCTAAGCAGCCGCAACGCTTCGATCGAATTGCCCGGCTACACGCACATGCAGCAGGCCATGCCGAGCTCTGTCGCGCTGTGGGCGGGTGGCTTCGCCGCCGAGCTACGCGACGATGCGGAAGCTCTCGTGCAAGTGAAGCGGCGTCTGCAGAAAAGCCCGCTGGGCTCCGCCGCCGGATACGGTGCGGCGAACCTGCCGCTGGATCGTGAGGCCACGCGCAAACGCCTGGAATTCTCGGCGGTTCACGAGCCGGTCACCGCAGTCCAGCTTTCGCGCGGCAAGGCCGAGGCGCAGCTGCTGTTCGAGATTGCACTGGTGATGCAGGACGTCGGCCGGCTGGCGTCCGACCTGATGCTGTTCTACACGCAGGAATTCTCCTTCGTGCAATTGCCGGACGCATTCACCACCGGCTCGTCCATCATGCCGCAGAAGCGCAATCCGGACGTGTTCGAGCTGATCCGCGGCCGCACGGCGACGGCGCAGGCCTGCCTGCTGGAAGTCATGAGCATCGTCGCCAAGCTGCCCTCGGGCTATCAGCGCGATCTGCAACTCATCAAGGTGCCGCTGTTCCGCGGCATCGATGTCTGCCTGGATACGCTCGGCATCCTCCCCGCGGCGCTCGCCGGCGTGGTGTTCCGCAAAGACCGGATCCGGCTCGATCCGTCGATCCATGCCGCCGCGCAGGCCAATGAGATGGTGGTCAAGGAAGGCATCTCGTTCCGCGAGGCTTACCGGCGCGTCGGCCAGAAACTGAAGCAGGACCCGGGCAAGCGTTAGGGACGCTCGAGATTTACTCGTCACTGCCACGCGAGAGCCTGCGCAGGACCGATCCAGTACACTTCAGCTCTCGCCGCACCCGCGGCACCTGTCGTGAGACTGCCATGTCCATCTGGTCCCGCCCCTACACGCTCGACGACCTGCGCAAGGTCACCGCGCCGATGGCGAAGCACATCGGCATCGAATTCACCGAGCTGGGTGAGGACTACGTGAAGGCGCGCATGCCGGTCGACGATCGCACGCGCCAGCCGTACGGCATCCTGCATGGCGGCGCCTCAGTGGCGCTGGCCGAAACCATCGGCAGCACCGGCGCGATGCTGGTGATCGACAGCACCAAGTACCGCTGCGTCGGCCAGGAGATCAACGCGAATCATATCCGTGGGGTGTCGAGCGGCTATGTCATCGGCACGGCCCGCCCACTGCACATCGGCCGTCGCAGCCATGTATGGGAGATTCGCATCGAGGACGAGCAGGATCGGCTGGTCTGCATTTCCCGCCTCACCATGGCTGTGATCGAGCAGTAGTCGGCAGAGCCCCGGACTCGCGAGCGCCGTCGACGCGTCTGCCCACCATCTGCGCCGGTGCCCCGACGCAGCCGAACCTTGAGACGCTCTGCCGAAGAAACCGCTTTGCATCGGCGTCGGCGCACGCGGGCTTGCCCCACATCATTGGTTATACTGCCGGCATGAATTCCCCCCGGCAGTGCGCGACGCGCCAGCGTCTTCTCCACGGCATCGGCATCACTGTCGCCGTTTTGCTACTGACAGCCGCCTGCGGCCAGAAAGGCCCGCTGTATCGGCCGGACGACAAGGCGCAGCAAGTAAATTCGCCAACGAGTGGCGAGACCACCGGCAAGAAAAGATCGCTGCCGTTCCCGGCGCCCCAGTCGCAGAAGAAGGATCGTCAGCCGGCGCCGCCCGAGCCGCCCCCGGCATCCGATCCAACCGCGCAGCCCGATCCGGCGCAACCCACGCCGCCGCCGGGAACCTGACCGATGAGCGAGCGCCGCAAGCTCGTCCTCGTTGACGGCTCTTCTTATCTGTATCGCGCCTTCCACGCGCTGCCACCGCTGACCAACTCCAAGGGTGAGCCGACCGGCGCCGTGCTCGGCGTGCTGAACATGCTGGTCAAGCTGCTCAAGGAAGAAACACCGCAGCTGATCGCCGTGGTGGTCGACGCGCCCGGCAAGACTTTCCGCGACGATCTGTTCGAGCAGTACAAGGCGACGCGGCAACCGATGCCGGACGAGCTGCGCTCGCAGTTGCAGCCGTTGCTCGACTGCGTGCAGGCGATGGGCCTGCCGCTGCTGCGCATCGAGGGCGTCGAGGCGGACGACGTGATCGGCACGCTCGCCAAGCAGGCCGCGGCGCAGGACATCGACGTACTCATCTCCACCGGCGACAAGGACATGGCGCAGCTGGTGAACGAGCGCATCATGCTGGTCAACACCATGACCGGCTCCAGGCTGGATCGCGCCGGCGTCAAGACCAAGTTCGACGTGTTCCCGGAACAGATCGTGGATTACCTGGCGCTGGTGGGCGACACCATCGACAACATCCCCGGCGTGCCCAAGGTAGGCCCGAAAACCGCGGCGAAGTGGCTGAACGAATACAGCACACTGGATGCGCTCATCCAGAGCGCCGACGCCATCACCGGCAAGGTGGGCGAAAGCCTGCGCGCCAGCCTGACCTCGCTGGAGCTGTCGCGAAAACTCGCCACACTGCATTGCGACGTGGAGCTGGGCATACCGCCCGAATCGCTGCTCGCGCGCGAGCCGGATCGAAATCGCCTGCGTGAAATCTACACGCGCCTGGAACTGCGCTCGCTATTGCGAGCATTGGACGGCCAAGCGGAGGCAGCGACGACGGAAGCAGGCGCAGCTGGCGCGCCTGTCACACCCGCCGCGCCAGCTGCGCCGCGCAACTACGAAATCATCACGACCATGGAGTCGTTCCAGTCCTGGCTGGAGCGGCTGAAAACGGCCGAGGCCATCGCGCTCGACATCGAGACGACCTCGCCCGATTACATGCAGGGTGAGATCGTCGGCATCGCCTTTGCGGTCGAGCCCGGTACCGCCGCCTACGTGCCCGTCACGCACGACTATCCCGGCGCCCCTGAGCAACTGCCGCGCGATACCGTGCTGGAGCTGCTGAAGCCACTGCTCGAAAGCGAACGCCCGGAGAAACTCGGCCATAACCTCAAGTACGGCGGGCACGTGCTCAAGCGTCATCAGATCGATCTGCGCGGCATGCGCTTCGACGTGATGCTGGAATCCTACGTCTGGAACAGCACCGCCACGCCGCGGCACGACCTGGACGTGGTGGCCAGACGCTATCTGGGCATCGAAACGATCCCGTACGAGAGCGTGGTCGGCAAAGGCGCCAAGCAGATCGGTTTCAATCAGGCCGCCATCGACACGGCAGCCACCTATTCGGCCGAGGCGACGGACGTTTCGCTGCAGGTGCATCGGACTCTGTGGCCGAAGATCGAGGCCGAGCCCACGCTCAAATCGCTGTACGAACAGATCGAGCTGCCGCTGGTCGGCGTGCTGCTGCGCATGGAGCAGCGCGGCGTGCTCATCGACGGCACGAAGCTGCGGCAGCAAAGCAATGAGCTGGCCATGCGCATGCACGAGCTGGAAGCACAGGCGCACAGCGCCGCCGGCGGGCCGTTCTCGCTGGAATCCCCCAAGCAGTTGCAGGAAGTGCTGTTCACCAAGCTCGGTCTGCCGGTGCTGGGAAAGACGCCCACCGGCCAGCCCTCCACCGCCGAATCGGTACTGGAAGAGCTGGCAGTGAGCTACGAGCTGCCCAAGCTCATCCTCGAGTACCGCGGCTTCGCCAAGCTGAAGTCCACGTACACCGACAAACTGCCGGGACAGATCAATCGCTCGACCGGGCGCGTACACACCTCTTATCACCAGGCGGTCGCGGCCACGGGCCGGTTGTCGTCGCAGGAACCAAACCTGCAGAACATCCCGATCCGCTCGCCCGAAGGTCGCCGGATCCGGCAGGCGTTCATTGCGCCGCCGGGCCGGTGCATCGTCGCTGCCGACTACTCGCAGATCGAGCTGCGCATCATGGCGCACTTGTCCGGCGACACCGGCCTGCTCGCCGCGTTCGCCGAAGAGCGCGACATTCACCAGGCGACCGCGGCGGAAGTGTTCGGCACGCCGCTGGAGCAAGTCACGGCCAATCAGCGACGCTCGGCCAAGGCGATCAATTTCGGACTGATCTATGGCATGTCAGCGTTCGGCTTGGCGCGCCAGCTCGGCATCCCACGCGGCGAGGCGCAGAAGTACGTCGAGTTGTACTTCGAGCGCTATCCGGGCGTGCGCCGTTACATGGAAGAGACTCGCCAGCTCGCGCGCACTCGCGGCTACGTCGAGACCGTGTTCGGGCGACGCCTGTATCTGAACGAAATCAACTCGCGCAACGCAGCTTTGCGGCAAGGCGCAGAACGCGCCGCCATCAACGCACCGATGCAGGGAACCGCGGCCGACATCATCAAGCGCGCGATGATCGATGTGGATCGATGGCTGACCGATGCGCGCATCGATGCGTGCCTGGTCATGCAGGTGCATGACGAACTGGTCTTCGAAACGAGCAATGAAGCCCGCGATGAGCTGATCGCGAAGGCGCGCACGCTGATGAGCGGCGCAGCTGATCTCAGCGTCCCCCTGAAAGTCGATGTCGGGGTCGGCGACAACTGGGACAAGGCGCACTGACGAGCACCGGTGCGTCTGGGCATCCTGCCATCCAGCAATCCAGGCCCCGGACCATCGCGGTTGGAGCCCTGCGCGGGCCCAAGGGCGCGCACAACGAAGTTGCGCGCCGGAACTGGATGCGGCGGCGCGCTGTTATCAAGAACAATTTTGCTGATCTGACCAACCCTTCACGGAGGCGACATGCGTAATTCGATTCTTTTCGCGGCAGTCCTGGCAGCGGGCACGCTGGCGGGCACCGCGAATGCAGCCGACAACGGTTTCTACCTGGGAGCCAGCGTCGGACGCTCGAACGTCGACATCAAGGAAGGCCCGGTGCGGCTCGACGATGACGACACCGGCTACAAGCTCATCGCCGGCTTCCGTCCGCTGGACTGGCTCGGCGTGGAAGTCAATTACGTCAATTTCGGCAAGGCCGAGAACAGCACGTACCAGGCAGAAGGCGACGCGATCTCGGCTTTTGCCGTCGGTTTCCTGCCGGTCGGCCCCGTCGACCTGTACGCCAAGGCCGGCCTGGTCAACTCCGACACCAAGGTGAAGCTGCGCGGCCTGGGCAATGCGTTCAAGAGCGACGGCACCGACCCGGCCTATGGCGTGGGCCTGCAGTTCCGCCTGCTGAGCCTCAGCGTGCGCGCCGAGTACGAGGTTTTCGACGTGGACAACGTGGACGACCTGAACCTGTTCTCGATCGGCGCGACCTATACGTTTTTGTAATCTGCGCTCAGTCCAACCTCACCGAACGGGCCGCTTGCGGCCCGTTTCTTTGTCGGAAGGTCGTTGTAACAGTGCAACAAGATGACTTTTCCGGCCTTTCCGCGCCGCCTTTCGCTGTGGCCCCCAGGGCACGCGCGGACGGCTTCCAAGCCGAGGCTAAGCGCCTGAATCCAACCGTGTTTCTACGGATCGGCCGGGATCGAAACTGGCGGAACTTTCTGCGGCACTGCGCGTCTGAACTTCAGAGCGTCGGCCAGGACGCTCCCATCCGCTGACCTCCCTGAGCGGATGGTTGCCCGGTCCATCCCCATGCCGGGTAAACAACTGCCCCGGTGGCTCCCAGAGCTACCGGGGTTCTTTTTTTGTAGGCCACTATTCGCCCTCGCGCCGATGCTGCGCCAGGGCTGCAAGCACCCAGCCACGTGCCTCATCCACGCCAGCCTTGGTCACGGCCGAAAAGAGCTGGGCGGTAGCGGCACCCTCCGTTTCCGCCAGCACTTTCTTGAGCGTCGACTGGGCTTCGCCCCGATTCAATTTGTCGGCCTTGGTCAGCAGCAGGTGCGTCGGCAGCGATTGCTCGCCGCTCCAGCTCAGCATCTGCCAGTCGAAGTCCGTCAGCGGCCGCCGCGCATCCATCACGACCACCAGCCCTGCCAGCGAGGCGCGGTTTTCGACGTAGCGGGTCATCAACTCGCGCCAGTGCCGCTGCATCTCCGCCGGCACCTTGGCATAGCCGTAGCCCGGCAGATCCGCCAGGCGCTGGCTGCCCTGGAGCGCAAAGAAGTTGATGAGCTGGGTGCGGCCCGGCGTCTTGCTGGTGCGAGCCAGGTCGCGGCGGCCGGTGATGGCGTTCAGGGCGCTGGACTTGCCGGCATTGGAGCGGCCGACAAAGGCCACCTCGGCGCCGTCGTCGGCCGGGAATTGCCGGGGTTGCCAGGAGCTGAGCAGGAAGCGGGCTTCGGGGAACTGGGACATCGGAACCTGCGAATGCAATGGATACAGAGGGATACAGGGCGGATCGCGCGGCCCGTAGTGTACAATTCCGCGCCTTTTACCTTGGGCCCGTCAGCGCGAGCCCTTACGAGTCCCGCGACCAAAGCATAGTCCCGGAAAAAGTTCTGGAGTGTCACTGAGATGAAGCTGTCGATTGCCGTGTTGTCCGCGCTGGGCGCTTTGTACCTGAGCGCGCCCGCGTTCGCCGAGGGTTCTGCCGAAGCGGGTCAGGCCAAAGCCGCCACCTGCGTGGCTTGTCATGGAGTGGACGGCAACAGCGTCAATCCCGAATGGCCGACCATCGCCGGCCAGCACAGTGACTACATCGTCAAGCAGCTCAAGGCCTTCAAGAGCGGCGCGCGCCAGAACGTCCTGATGTCGCCGATGGCCGCACCGTTGTCGGACGCCGATATCGACGACCTGGCCGCCTACTTCTCCTCGCAGATCGCCAATGGCCTGGAGGCCGAGCCGTCGAAGGTCTCGCTCGGTCAGCGCCTGTATCGCGCCGGCGATGCGGAAACCGGCGTCGCCGCCTGCGGCTCCTGCCACGGCCCGACCGGCCACGGCAACCCGGCCGCGGAATATCCCTCCATCCGTGGCCAGCATTCCACGTACGTGGAAGCGCAGCTGAAGGCCTATCGCAGCGGAACCCGCCAGACCGACCAGAATCAGATGATGCGCGGCGTCACCCATGCGCTCACCGACGAGCAGATCGCTGCGGTTGCGTCCTACGTGCAGGGCCTGCGCTGAGGCGAGCCCAGCGCTGCGCTTTCGGCATCCGTTTGAAGGAAGAGGTATTCAAGTGAACAGACTCGGCGCTTTCTTGGCTTCGCTGCTGCTTCTCACCACCCTCGCTGCGTGCGGCAACAAGCAGCCGCCTGCTTCCGCCGAGCAGCCTGCCGCAGCACCGGCCGCAGCGGCTGAAACCTCTTCCGAGCCCGCGGCTGCTCCCGCAGACGAGCCGGCAGCCGCTGCCGAGCAGTCGGAACAGCCCACCGAGTCGATCAGCGAAACCGACGACGCTCCGCCGCCGGAAGCGACCGCCTCGAGCACGGTTCAGCCGGCGCTGCGCCTGGGCGGCGCCGCCAGCACGGCGCCGACCTCCTCGAAGTTCAAGGAAGGCAGCAACTACGTCAAACTGGTCCCGGCCCAGCCCACCGGCGTCGCGCCTGGCAAGGTCGAGGTGGTGGAAGTGTTCTGGTACGGCTGCGGCCATTGCTTCGCGCTCGATCCGAGCGTCGAATCCTGGCGCACCAAGACCAAGCCGGCCTACGTCGAATTCACGCGGGTGCCGGCAATGTGGAACGAAATGACTCGCCTGCATGCGCGCGTTTATTACACGGCGGAAGCGCTCGGCAAGCTCGAAGAGCTGCACACGCCGATTTTCCGCGAGATCAACGTGAAGGGTAACGGCCTCAACACCGTCGACAAGATCTCGGCCTTCTTCAAGGAACACGGTGTCGGCACCGACGAATTTCAGAAGGCGTTCTCCTCCTTCGGCGTGGAAAACAAGCTGCAGCGCGCCGACTTCCTGAACCGCCGTTACCGCATCGACTCCGTGCCCACCGTCATCGTCAACGGCAAGTACAAGACCGACGTCGGCATGGCCGGCGGCGAGCAACCGCTGTTCGCGCTGATCGACGAGCTCGCCGCGCACGAACACGGCGGCTGACGTGAGCCGGGTCGCAGCCACCCTGACGCGACCCGCGGGTAGAACACGCTGATCGCCGGCAGCGGTCCCAGGCGCGCACCATGCTCAACGTATTCGTCCAGCAACCGCACGGTCTGGCTCGCGTCGATCTAGGGGGCACGACGCGCATCCCCGAGGATGCTGTCTGGATCGACCTGCTGGAGCCGACCCAGGAAGAGGAAAAGGCGGTCGAGGCCCTGCTGCGCGTGGATGTGCCCACGCGCGAGGAAATGAAGGAGATCGAGACCTCGAACCGGCTGTACGAGGACAACGGCGCGCTCTACATGACCGCGACCGTGGCCACACGGCTCGACACCGACCGGCCGGAAATCTCCGCGGTGACCTTCATCCTCTCCAACGGCCGGCTGATCACCAACCGCTACATCGATACCAAGCCGTTCCAGCAGTTCAGCGCCTACGCCGCGCATCACCCGAACGCCTGCCAGTCGGCAGTAGCGATCCTCGCCGGCCTGATGGAGGCCTTCATCGAGCGCATCGCCGACATCCTGGAGCGCACCGGCAACGATCTCGATTCGGTGTCCGGCAACATTTTCATGGGCGCCAGCAAGGGGCCGAACAGCAGCGATCTGCGCGAGCTGATCGAGCGCATCGGCTTCAACGGCGAGCTCAACTCCAAGGCCCGCGAAAGCCTGGTGAGCCTCGGCCGGCTGGTGATGTTCGTGCAGCAGTCGGCGTTGCTGGAGATGTCCACCGACTTGCGCGGCCGCTTCCGTTCCATCAGCCGCGACGTCACCTCGCTGTCCGATCACGCCAGCTTTCTCGGCACCAAGGTGTCGTTCCTGCTGGAGGCCACGCTCGGCCTGATCAACGTCGAACAGAACAACATCATCAAGATCTTCTCGGTGGCGGCGGTGATGTTCATGCCGCCGACGCTGATCGCCAGCATCTACGGCATGAACTTCCACCTGCTGCCGAACCTGCCGGGCGACTACAGCAATTTCTTCTTCTCCCTGGCGCTGATGCTGGCGTCGATGGGCATCACGTATGCGCTGTTCAAGCGCAAAGGTTGGCTTTAATGGCTCACGCGATCACCAGCATGGCGCTGTTCTGCGATTTCGAGAACATCGCGCTGGGCGTGCGCGACGCCAAGTACGCGAAGTTCGACATCGACCGCGTGCTGGAACGCTTGCTGCTCAAAGGCAGCATCGTCGTCAAGAAGGCCTACTGCGACTGGGAGCGCTACAAGGATTTCAAGGCGCCGATGCACGAAGCCTCGTTCGAGCTGATCGAGATTCCGCACGTGCGCATTTCGGGCAAGAACTCGGCCGACATCCGCATGGTGGTCGATGCGCTCGACCTGTGCTACACCAAAGCGCACGTCGACACCTTCGTCATCATCAGCGGCGATTCTGACTTCTCGCCGCTGGTGAGCAAGCTGCGCGAGAACAACAAGACCGTGATCGGTGTCGGTGTGAAAAGCTCCACTTCGGACCTGCTGATCGCCAACTGCGACGAGTTCATCTACTACGACGACCTGGTACGGCAGAACGAGAAGAAGCAGCAGCGCGCGCGCCGCAAGCCCGCTCCCAAGCCGGCCAGCGGTGCGACGGCGGCCAAGGAAAAGGAACAGCCGAAGGCGGAGAAGACCGAGGAAGACCGCAAGCAGGAAGCTTTCGATCTGGTGCTGGACACCATCGAGGCACTGGCCAGCGAGCGCGATCAGGACGAAAAGATCTGGGGCTCGATGGTCAAGCAGACCTTGAAGCGCCGCAATCCCGGCTTCAACGAGACCTACTACGGTTTCCGCACCTTCAGCGACCTGCTGGAGGATGCCCGCCAGCGCAAGCTGCTGGAGCTGGAGCCGGATCAGAAATCGGGCGGCTACATCATCCGGCGAGTCGTCGAATAGTCCGCGCCGCCGCGCCTGATACCGGATCGTCCGACCCGGTATCGTCTCAATCAGCCAGCGAGATCAGCTGGTGTGCCGCTGCAACTCCAGGTCATTGACCGCCGGATAGTGATCCGAGCCCAGCGTGGGGCCGGTACGCACACCCGCTACGCGCCAGTCGCGACTTGCCAGGCAATGATCGATGCGGATACCGAAGGACGGCAGTAAGGTCGGCCAGGTCGCGATCAGCCCGCGGCCGCGGGCACAGTCCTGAAGGCCGGAACGCTCTACGGCACTGCGAAAATACGGCGACCAGGGCGTGATATTGAAGTCACCGCCAATGAGCAATGGACCGCGGATGCGGGTCGCGACCTTTGCGAGTTCAGCAAGCTCGGCGTTGCGTAGCCGGGCGCTGCCCGGGCTCAGCGGCCAATGCAGATGCGTCCCCAGCACCGTCACCGGATTGCTGCGCCAGTCGATCACCACACGCGCCACGCGCGCGCCACCAGGAATCAGCTCGAGTGTCTCAGCCTTCTCGATCGGCCAGCGGCTGAAAACGACCGCGCCATAACGATGTGCCGCATTCAAATAGACGTGTGGATATGAAGGCAGATGCGTAGCAAGTTTGCGCGCCTGCGTCGCATTCAGCTCCTGCAGCGCAACCACGTCCGCATCGATGCGTTCCAGATACTCGCCGACACGCGCGAAGTCCTCGTTGGCATAAAACACATTGAACGTGACGAAACGGAATTCGCCGGCAGAGGCCTGTGCCGGCTGCGAGTGCCAACCCGTGTAGCCGATGATCGAGGCTGTCGTGAGCAACGCGCCGCCGAAGGCGAAACCCGCCATGCGCGGCCGACGCGCCAGAAACAGCGTCAGCGCTGAGAACGCCAGTATCACCGCGTACTGCAGCCGGAAATTCGCCAGCAAGTCCAGTGGCCAAGCCCAGCGCCCCGCGAACCCCAGCAGGAATCCCAACCAGGCGCCCAGCGCCATCAAGCGCGCGATGCTGCCAACGCGAGCAGCGAGAATCGTTCTGGTGGATGACGGATCGTCAGTCACGAGCAGCGCCAGCGACCCGAGATGCGCCGTTTTATAAACCGGCGCCGAGCGCGGCGCCAGCGTATTTACGCAGTAGATTTGTCGGCGAAAAAGGTCGGGCGGGTCGCCGGCGATGCGGTGCGGCGAGTCTTACGCAGTAGCCTTGTCCAGAGTGCGCCAGCGACTGCCGACGTTGCGGCCTTTGACGTAGAAGAGCTCCAGCCGTCTTACTCCCTTCATGCGCCGCGTCGAACGGCGCACTTCTCGCAGCAGGCGCAACAACAACTGCTCATCCGAACGCGGGCCGCCGCTCGCGTACTCGGCAGAGATGCTCAGATGCATGACGGTGATGTGCTCGAGATCCGGACGTACGTACACTGCGACGCCCACGGGCCGGCCTGTGCCTTTTTCGACCGCGAACAACGACTGCACATCCGGCTGATCCGAAATCTGCACGCGCAGACGGTCGCGAGCCGCGACGATCTCCGGCGCGCCGAAAGTCTCGACAGCATCGGCAATGCAGGAAGCGACGCGTTCCTGACAGGAGTTGAAGAAAAGCAGTGCTTCGAGGGCCGGGCGCTGAGCGACGGCGACATGCGACTGGAATTCTATTTTTTCGGTCATGTCCCACCCGGTGATACGGTGCCGTCACAGCGGCTGTTCATGGCTCGAACGTCGACCATTGCTTACGCATGCCCCGTCTGCGCCAGCATCATGAACGCGGACGGGCTCCGTTGTCGAGCCTGCGCCGCCGTTACAGCGGCCGCAACCCTTTGCTCAATCAACAAAAATCCGGTTGTCTCAGAAACGAGACAGGAAGCTCGCCGCGTCTAAGTGGCCGCCGGGCAAGCCTCGCCGGCGGACTTCACGGCAGGACCCATTCCCGCTGTTGTACAGGTGTCACGCATCCGGACTGGCGCTGCAACGGCGCGAGGCCAGCTGCGACTTGTCCTTAGGGCGGCCTGGAGGTATCCGATCTGGGCTTTTGCCCGACGCCGCGGCGCAGTGTTTTTCTGCCGTTTGGGCCGGTTCAGTGCCAAAAACTTTGAACTGGCGCAAATTCCGCCGCTTTAAAAACGGGAACTGGTTCGAGCGTCCGGTATGAGCTTATTGTCATATAGGCGCACAGCACTTCGGGGCCCCGGGGTTGCACTCGTTGCTGCGCGCGGAAAACATGCAGCCGGCAGCGGCGCCTCCTTAAGCGTGCCTCGCAACGCGGCCACGCTGAAGGGAAACTCAAAGGTCACAGGGGAATCGTCCATGGGCATCCTAGATCTAGGTCGATACAAGGGAATTGTCTTTGCAGTCACCGGCTTCCTGGTGTTCATCGCCATCATCCTGGCGGTCAACCACGTCAAGATCGATCGCGTCGCGCAGAACGTGATCGGCGTGAATTTCCTGGCACAGCAGCAGGCCCGCCCGCCGGCTATCTTCGACAGCTCGACCGACATCCTGGCGCGACTGAAGGCCGGCCAGCCGATAGATGCCAGCATCGAAACGATGCGCAAGGACGCCGCGGCCTACGACCAAGCACTGCTGGCGCTCGGCGAGAGCACGGTTGCCGATAGCAGCGGCGCAGCCATGGTGCTGCCGGCGTTGATAACTCCCGAAGCGAGAGCGCTGGTCGCGAACAGCCAGGCACTGTGGAAAGGTTACAAGGCCAAGCTCGATCCGGTGCTGCGCTTCTCGGGTTCGCCGTACCAGGTTGAAACTGCTGAGCCGGCCGCCGACGCCAGCAAGAACACTGCAGCACAGCCCGCCGTGAACACACCGGAAGTGCAGTTCAGCCCGCGCGGCCGGCGCTTGCAGGCGGCACTGGTCGACCTGAATGAGTTTGGTGCCGCTTCCAATGAGCAACTGTCGCGCGCGGCCGCCGATCTGTCGGCGCTGGTCGAAAAGGACAGCCAGAGCCAGGCCGCTTTGCTGCGTAGCATCCAGGTCGGCGGCATGGTCGCTGCGCTGCTGCTGCTCGGCGCCATCTTCTTCTACTTCGCGCGCAACCTGCGCAAGGAAGAGCTCGTCTCCAGCCGTGCACGCAAGGAAACGGCGGACATCCTGCGCACGGTGAACGAAGGACTGTTCCTGCTCGACAAGGAAATGAAACTCGGCAGCGAGCGCTCGCTGGCGCTCAACACCATTTTCCGGCGCGAGCAGTTCGAAGGCCTGAGCTTCGATGAGCTGCTGAAGGAAATCGTCCCCGACAAGACGCTCAAGACGGCGATGGACTACGTGGCGCTGCTGTGGGGCGAGCGTGTCAACGAGAAGCTGGTCAAGACCATCAACCCGCTGAGCGAGGTCGAAGTGCACTTCGACAACCCGGCCGGTGGTTTCGATACGCACTACCTGGAATTCGATTTCAACCGCGTGAAGTCCGAAGGCTCGCTCTCGCATCTGCTGGTGACGGTGAACGACGTTACCAAGCGCGTGATGCTGTCGCGGGAGCTGCAGGAATCGCAGGAGAAGGCGCAGGCGCAGCTCGATCTGCTGCTGCGCATCCTGCACGTCGAGCCGGAAAACCTCACCGGATTCCTCACCGACGCGGATGTGTCGCTGAAGATGGTGAACTCCATCCTGAAGGAACCGGCGCGCGAGGAAACGGCGTTCCGCGCAAAGATCGACGGCATCTATCGCCAGGTGCACGCGGTCAAGGGCGAGGCCTCGGCGCTTGGCCTGAAGACCGTGGAACAGCGCGCACACGCTTTCGAGGAATCCTTGAGCGATCTGAAAGCACGGCAGTCACTGTCGGGCAGCGACTTCCTGCCGCTGGTGGTCAAGCTCGACGACTTGTTCAACCATCTGGCCCAGGTCCGCGAAATGCTGGGCCGGCTGGTCGACCTGCACCAGGCCATCGCAGCGCGGCGCGCAGCCGGCGGCGAAGTCGAAGCATCCAAGGTCGATGCCTGGCTCGCGGGCAAGCACGATCAAACCATGCAGATGCAGGCGCTGCCGCAGCAACAGCCAGCCGAAGCCGAGATCAGCACGGGACTGGAACGCACGCTCGAAGAACTCGCTGCCCGCGTCGCATCGACACATTCCAAGCAGGTCACGGTCAAATGCTCGGGCCTGGATCAGGTGCCGGACGCGTACAAGCGCGCCGTCAAGGACATCACCATTCAGCTGGTGCGCAATGCCGTCGTGCACGGCATCGAAACGCCGGAGCAACGCATCCAGGTGCAGAAAGCCGAGGCCGGTCTGCTCGGCGTGGAGTTCACCGAACGCGGCGCCGAAGGTTTCGAGCTCATCGTGCAGGACGACGGTCGCGGCCTGCAGCTCAATCGCATCAAGGAAGTTGCAGTGGAACGCGGTCTGATCACTCCGGCACAGGCCGCCATGCTGGATCCGCGCCAGACCATGGCGCTGATCTTCCGTCCGGGCTTCTCGACCGCCGACAAGGTGACTACCGACGCTGGCCGCGGCGCCGGCATGGACCTGGTGCGCATCCTGGTCGCCGAGCTCGGTGGCCGCGTCGGCCTGGCTTCCGCGGACGGGCGCTTCTCGAAATTCAAGATCTGGCTGCCGACGGTGGAACGCGCCGTCGCCGCATGAACCATAGAAGGCAAGAGCTCCAAGAGGGACTGTCATGGCGCTGGCAAACGCGAAGTCGCAACCGTTGACGAACGGTAAGCTCAAGCTCATGATTTGCGACGATTCGAACATAATCCGCCGCAAAATCGAGCGCGAGCTGCAGATCGATCGTCTGCAGGTCATTGCGACGGCCGCAAACGGCAAGCTGGCGGTCGAGGCGTTTCGCAAGGAACCCGCCGACGTCGTCACCATGGACCTGACGATGCCGGAAATGGACGGCATCGAATGCGTCGAGAACCTGGTGAAGATCAAGCCTGACGTGCTGATCCTGGTGATCTCGGCGCTGTCCGACAAAGCCACCGCCATCGAAGCGTTGAAGAAGGGAGCGAACGGTTTCCTGTGCAAGCCGTTCACGGATCGTCAGCTCACGGAAGCGCTGGAAGAGTTGCTGAGGGGCGCCGGTAATGATGACTAAAGTCGAACTGGAAACCTTCGTCGAAGGCACCACGCACTACTTCGCCACCGCCGCGAACCAGCCCGCGTCGGTCGGCTCGCCCTACATCGTGCAGGACGGCAAGCCCGCGGTGCAGGAATTCACGGGCATGATCAACATCGCCGGCAAGCGTCGCGGCGTGGTGTACTTCACCGCCTCGCGCCCCATGCTCACGGTCATGCTGATGCGCATGGGCGAAACCGAGCTGACGCAGGAAAACATGTGCGACCTGGTGGGCGAAGTCGCCAACACCATCTCCGGCAATGCGCGGCGCGATTTCGGCAAGGACTTCATGATCTCGGTGCCGACCGTGGTGGCCGGCGAGCCAGAAAAAGTGGTCACGCCCGACAATACGCGCTCGTTCGTCATTCCCATCAACTGGCGCAGCCACTCGGCGCAGCTGGTGGTCTGCCTGGAATGAACTTGGCAGGCGCTGCGCGACGAGCATCGAGCTTGCAGCGCACCGTCGCCTGATCGATCGATGCAATGGCGCGCCAGCAGAACGACGCGAATTCCGCAGCCCTTCACGCCGGCGCAGCGCTTCCAGGCCGCGCGGTAGACGTCGTCGTTCTCAGCAACGATGACACTCTGCTACTGACCTTGCAGGACGCCGCAGGCGTCGAGCACGCGGTTTGGCATGCGCCTTCCGCAGATGCAGCCGTCGAGCTGCTGGTGAACGGTCGTTGCGGCGTTCTCCTGGTCGATCTGCAAGCACTGCACAGCGATGCAGCTGCGTTGTTCGAACGCTTGCAGGCGCAGTTCCCCGAACTGGTATTGCTGGCAACCGGCGCTCGCAAGGAAGAAGGCGCCATCGGCACCTTGATCAGCTCGGGCTGCGTGTATCGCTTTCTGCACAAGCCGGTATCGCCCGCACGTGCGACGCAATTTCTCAGCGCGGCAGCGCGTCGTCATTACGAACTGGCTGCCCACACGTCGCTGGCAATGACGACGATCAAGCAGTTGGCGCGGCCAGCGAATCGCAATCCGCTGCTCGGCGCAGCTGCTGTCGCCATCGTACTGGCGTTGGCTACAGTCTGGTTCTTCTCGCGCCCCACTGCACCACTGGTTTCTCAGGACTCCATCGGAGACTCTGCGCCAGCGAGTGTCGCGCAAGAAGTGGATCAGCAGACAGCCGATGCGCTCGCGGCGCAGGTCACTGAAGCGCTTCGATTGCAGGATGCACCCGCTGCGGCTCAAGCGCTGACGGCATTGCAAACCGCAAAGCCCGACTACCCGCAGCTCGAATCGCTGCGTGAACAGCTTCTGGCGTTGTCGCGCAGCGTTTCAGCCAAAGCATCCGCAGCCACGGGGAAGTCAGTGGCGAAGCGGGTGCGCACACCAAATATCGACCTGGCACGAGCGCGCATTGCTTCAAGAGAACTCATCGAGCCCGCCAACGACAGCGCCGTGTTCTATTTGAGGCAGGCTCGACTACAGGAAGAAGACCAGGCTGCCAGCCAGATCCTCGCGACGGATCTGGGCATGCACCTTCTGGATCAGGCGAGGCGCGCCATCGCGGTGGACGACGGGCCGCAAGCACAACGCTGGCTTGCAGCGGCCACGGATCTGGACCGGGAGTTCGAGCTGGCGTTGCCCGACCTTGCCGCCGTAGCCCGGGACGTCAGTAATTTCGTGGCTGCCGACGCGAACTCAGCCGAACCGGTCAACGCTTCGCAGACATCACCAGGCGCCGGCACCGACCGCGAAAGACGCTGAAAAAACGTTCAGCTGCGAACCGCGGCAGAGGCCTCCGTGCGAGCGGCGGCGTCAGACTCGAAACGCCGACCCAGCCACCAACCGACCGCCGCCCACAGCGCAGCAGCCACGGCACCGAGCAGCGCCACCGCCCCAGCGCCGAAGCCGGCTGCGGCAATCCCGTTGTTGACCTGGGCAGCCAGGGCATCCGCGCCGCGATACACCGGCACGTCGTTGACGTTCTTGGCCTTGTACTTGGTCTCATTGTCGAGCGGGCTGTACAGCATCTCGCGGCCCGGACGGATGAAGGCGTACTCGCTGGCGCGCCGGAAGATGAACACGACGATCAGCACCATGAGCGTGCCGCTGGCGGCCAGCCACAGGAAGCCGAACACCAGCACCACCGGCACCAGGGTCAGCAGCGCCGTGACGCCGAACTTCTTGGCGATGCGCCCGGTCAGGAAGACCTGCGACAGGATGGTCAGGCTCTGCACGATCCAGTCGAGCCGCGCAAACAGGCGGGTGCGTTCGGTGGTATCAGCGAAAGCCGCCTCGACCAGTCGCAGCTGCTCGAAGTAGAGCAGCGTATTGACGGTCGCCAGCAGCACCACGAACAGCGCAATGCCCAGCAGATAAGGCGAGCGCAGCACCAGCGCGAAACCGGCGAACGGATTGCCGCCGATGGGCCGCTCCCGTTCGGCTGGCGTGGTCGCCGCTGGCGAGCGTTCGTGCCAGATTCCCAGCAGCACTCGCTGCGCCACGATGGCCAGGAAGAACAGCGTCGCACCCACGAACAGCACACCGCTGTTGCCGATACGGGTGACGCTCAGGTCGGCGATCAGCGGGCCGAGCAGCGCGCCGGCCGTGCCGCCGGCGGCGATCACGCCGAACAGGCGCTTGGTCTGGCCGCTGTCGAACAGCTCCAGCAGAAAGCTCCAGAACATGGAGATCAGGAACAGGTTCAGCACGCTGATGAAGACGTAGAAGAATTGCCCGACCGCGATGTTCATCTGCTCGCCGCGCAGCGCCAGGCCGATGAGGACGAGCGCCAGCGCCACGAAGCCGTAGGTGCAGGGAAGAAAGATGCTGCGCCGGAAGCGCGCCACGATCACGCCATAGAGCGGCACGATGGCCACGGCCGCGATCCAGGTGACGATGAAAAGATCGGCGACGCGCTCACGGCCGAGCATGGTGCCGACGGTTTCGCGCACCGGGCGCACCGCGAAGTACCCGCCCATGACGCAGAAGAACAGGCAGAAAGCCGCGACCACGGCCGGCGTTTCACGTGTTTCGATCGGGGCGACCCGATGCAGCAGCCGCCCCAGCGGCGAGATGGGAGCCTGGCTCATCGATGGTTCCTCGCCGTGCAACGCCGGAGGGTACGGTTCATGCGCCGGATTCTAAACGCACCAGCACGCCGGCCGCAGTCACGCTGCGATGAGAAAACTGCAAGGCACGACGAGACGCCGGCTACGGCGACGAACGGCGGGACTGCCCCGGCTGCAACGGGCCGGGGCAGGTCACGGGGAGGGTTACGGAATGCTCTTGCTGGCGATATTCGAGAGCGTGCTTTCCGCACCAGCCGAGTTGTACGCCTTGACGGCGAAATACCACGTTGCCGAGCTGAGGCCTTCGACCACGTAGGTGGTCAGGCTGGGATTCGACAACTCGACCGTCTGGGTCAGCGCCGAGGCACTGGTGCCGTAGACGATGCGATAGCCGGCCAGATCGGTGATGCTGCTGCCGTCGGTGTTCTGGGTGGGGGCGGTCCAGGAGACTTCGGCAGTACCGAGCGTCGTCGACGCGGCATTGATGGTGAACGCCGGCAGCGACACCCGGGTCGTGCCGTCGCTGACGCTGATGACGATGTTGGCGAACGTGCCGGCAGTGACGGTGCCGGTGAGCCGCCCGGTGCTGGTGCTGAAGCTGGCCCATGCCGGCTTGTTCTGGATGCTCCAGCTCAGCGTCGCGCCTTCCGGATCGCTCGCGATCGGCTGGAAGGTGTAGGTGCTGCCCACAGTCACGCTGGTGGCCGGTGTGCCCGAGAGGGTCGGCGGATTGTTCACCGACGAGCTGTCCGCGCTCACCGCGATGGAGAAAGCCGGCAGCGACGCGGTCGACTTGCCGTCGGTCACGCTGATGACGATGTTGCTGTGGGTCCCGGCGGCGCTGGGCGTGCCGCTCAGGCGGCCGCTCGATGACGAGAACGTCGCCCACGAGGGCTTGTTCTGGATCGAATAGCCGAGCGTGTCGTTGTCGGCGTCGGCCCCGGTGGGCTGGAACGTATAAGCCACGCCGGTCGTAGCAACAGTCGCAGGCGTGCCCGTGATCGTCGGCGCATTGTTCGCCCCAGCCAGCACCGCGATGCCGAAGGCCGGCAGCGAAACGGATGCCTTGCCGTCGCTCACGCTCAGGACGATGTTGGAGTAATTGCCGGCATCGGCGCTCGCCGGCGTACCGCTCAGGCTGCCGCTCGATGCGGAGAACGTGGCCCATGACGGCTTGTTCTGAATGCTCCAGGTGAGCGCATCGCCGTCCGCATCGGCAGCGGTCGGCTGGAAGGAATAGTCCTGCGCGACCTGCACCGAAGTCACCGGCGTGCCGCTCACGGTGGGAGCGTTGTTGTCGGGGCCTTTGACGCTGATGGCGAATGCCGGCAACGCCACGCTGGTCTTGCCGTCGCTGACGCTGATGACGATCTTGGAATAGTTGCCGATGTTCGCGGCTTTCGGCGTACCGCTCAGCGTGCCGCTGGCCGTGCTGAACGTCGTCCACGACGGCCGGTTGGAGATCGAGAAGGTCAGCTGATCGCCGTCCGCGTCGCTCGCCGTCGGCTGGAAACTGTACGTGGCGCCGATGTCGACCGAAGCCGCCGGCGTCCCGCCAATGACCGGCGCCTGATTGCCGGTCGTCACCTGGTCGCGCGGCTTGATCTTGATCTTGAACGGGCCGACCGAGCGCTGGTCGCGACCGTCGGTGACCGAGATGGTGATGTCGCTGGTGTCGCCGATGTCCGAGTCGGCCGGATTGCCGCTCAGCGTGCCCGTGTCGGCGCTGAAGCTCGCCCACGACGGCTTGTTGACGATGGTGAATTCCAGGAAGTCGTCGTCCGCGTCCTTGGCTTCCGGCGCGAAGGTGTAGTCATAGCCGGCGACGACGCTGGCGTCGGGGACACCGGTGATCTCCGGCGCCTGGTTGCTCACCTGCGAAGGCACGGTAGCCGGCGGCTCGACGGCCTGGGGCTTGTCATCCGAGCGGCCGCCGTCCAAACAACCGGCCAGTGCTGCTGTCATCGACAGCGCGATGCACAGCCGCAGCGGACCCCGAATCATCAATCTCCCGAAACCAGACGCTTCGATCATGGCTGCACCTTTGGCAACCCCGCTGTCGTAGGACTTCACGTCCCGTAGACCGGTGGCTTTGCGTCCCCGCCTTTCGACGGGTTTGCCTTTTTCAACTGCGCTGCGCTTCCCGCGCCGATGCGACCACGGCACATAGCCGCGACCTCATCGCACTTAGCGGCGCGATGACTTCACGAGGAACCTTCGGAGGAAGCGCAATGGGAGAGAAGCAGGTGTGACGAACGGAGGTCGGCGACGGACCTCTGCCGGCAACCCCGCTATCCTGCGCCCATTTGCGCGTCGGACCGGAGGCTTTGCGTCCCCGCCTTGCGACGGGTTTGCCCTTGTGAAACGTAGGTGAGTAAACCCCACCCCAACTTGCTTTGCAAATGTCTGTGCCGACCGACAGCGCGGACATTCCGTCAAATTCACATAACAGCGTCAACGAAGCGCGCATGGTGTCACGGCGCCTCAATTGATCGTCCGGGTGGCGAGGTTCGAATTGGCGCTCTCGGCGCCGTTCGTGGTGTACGCCCGCACCGCGAAGTAGTACGTAGCCGGCTCCAGCCCCTCGACCACATAGGTGGAAATACTCGGATTCGCCACCTGCACACTCTGCGTCAGGGCGGAAGAGGACGTGCCGTAGATGATCCGGTAACCCGCCAGATTGGTCAGGGTCGAGCCGTCCGTGTTCGAGGTGGGCGGCGTCCACGACAGGGTCGCGCTGCCGAACGAAACCTGGTTGACGGCGATGCCGAATGCCGGCAGCGAAACCGTGCTCTTGCCGTCGCTGACGCTGATGACGATGTTGGCGTAGCTGCCGACATCGGCGGCGCCCGGCGTGCCCGACAGCCGGCCCGTGGAGGTGCTGAACGTGGCCCAGGTGGGCTTGTTACGGATGCTGAAGCCGAGCGCATCGCGATTGGCATCGCTGGCGGTGGGCTGGAAGCTGTAGGCCTGCGCCACCGTCACCGAAGCGACCGGCGTTCCGGAAATCACCGGCGCCGTGTTCTTGGGCGAAACCTTGATGGAGAACGGCGGCAGCGACACCTTGGTCTTGCCGTCGGAGACGCTGACGATGATGTTGGACCAGGTGCCCGGCGTGGTGGGCTTGGCCTGCAGCGTGCCGGTCGCCTGGTTGAAATAGGCCCAGCCGGGCTTGTTCTGGATGCTGAAACGCAGCTTGTCGCCGTCCGCATCGCTGGCGTTGGGCCGCGAGTAGTACCACGAGTCTACGGTCACCTCGGTCTTGGGCGTTCCCCAGATCTGCGGCGGGGTGTTGGTCGCGGCCTGGGCCACACCCAGCAGCGAGGCAAGGGCAAGCGTCACAGACGACGCAATGAATCGGGAATACACGAGATCCATGGCAAGCACTCCGAGCGCAGAGACATTCCCAGTACCGCCTGTCCGCGCTGCGCGCGGGAGGCGTGCTTGTCTGCAAGGGAAGTTCTGCGATCGAGCCGCCAAGGCGGCTGCGTGCTCACTTCACGCTGGAGCGAAGAGCTCGAGCGGCAACCCCGCTATCCGCGACTCGTGCGAGTCCCTGGGACCGGAGGCTTTGCGTCACCGCCTTACGACGGTTATGCCCTTGTTTGACGATGCTAGTGTGCACCGGGCTCGGAATGCGACATATCGGACGGGCCGCGCATCACCCGGGGGGCAATGGAGGCAATCGATTTAAGGCGAAGGAGCAGCAGGCGTGCGCCCGTCACACGCGCGTAGGCGGCTCTAGTCGGGCAATGTAAAACCGCGCTGGATGAGCCGCGTGCAGGCAGTGGCCAGGTGCAGATCGTAGACCAGACCTGCGCCCCGATTGATTTCCCCGATGGCCGCTTCCATCTGGAGCGCCGGGCGGTACGGACGCGCCGAGCACATGGCCTCCACGACATCGGCGATGGCGAGGATGCGTGCTTCGATCATTGTGTCCTCGCCCTTCAGGCCGCGCGGGTAGCCACTGCCGTCGCAGCGCTCATGGTGCTCGTAGACGATCTCCGCCACCGGCGCGCCGAAGTCGATGTCGGCGAGCAGCTTGCAGCCTTCCTCGACGTGCGTGCGCATCAGTGCGGCTTCGGCATCCGAGAGCCGGCCCGGCTTCGCCAGCACCGAGGGCGGAACGGCCACGTTCCCCACGTCGTGCAGCAGGGCTGCGACTCGCAAGGCGTGCTGACGTTCACCGTCCAGACCGGCTTCGCGGCCCAGGGCAACAGCGAGCGCTGCGACTCGGCGTGCCGAGCCCGCAGTGTAGGGATCGTGTTTTTCGCTGAGCCGCAGCAGCGCATCGATCATGCCCTGTAGCGCGACGTCGCTTCGATGCAATGCGCTGAGCGTTCGCCCGTGCTCGCGCTTCGCCTTGAGGATGCGCCACGCACTTTCACCGAGCGATGCCAGCATCTGCTGATCCGCCTCGCCATAACCGGCATCGCGATTGGCGACGCCGAGCACGGCAACCGTCTCCTCGCCATCGATCACCGGTACGGCGACGTAGCGCTGCAGGTCGGGCAGCCCTTCCGCCTGCGGCTTCCACGACAGATCGTTGCTGGAGGTCGCATGTCGCGCGCGCACGCACTCGGCGAAAATACCCGCCTTCAGCAGCGGCGTCGGCTCGGCGTTTACCAGTGTCGCCTGGGGGTCGCGCCAGGCTGTCAGGGCAATGGTTTTTTGTGCAGGCTGAACCAGGAACAGGTACGAAAGCGGGCTGTCGGTCGCGTCGGCTGCATGGTCGAGCACGCGACGCAGGATCGAGGCTTCATCCAGAGCAGCGGATTGCTTGAACAGCTCGAGCATGAACTCCTGCTGCCGGCTACCTGCCGCTTGCAATTGCAGCTGGCGCTGCGCAGCGACGCGCGCCGTGAGATCGAAAACCGATACCAGGTCGGCGCGTCGCCCGTCGAATTCGATTTCCTGCGAGGTCAGCGAGACCGTCATGACGGTGCCGTCCTTGCGGCGATGAGCGACCAGCGATGAATCCTTGATCGCCTCGTCATCGGTCATGGCCGACAGCGCTGCCGCTTTCAGCGCCAGGAATTCGGCGCGCTTGTAACCGTAACGAGTCAGCGCCGCATCGTTGACCGCGATGAAGCCGCCGGTCGCATGATCGACGATCCACATGGACAGCGGGTTGGCTTCGAAGATGCGACGGAAACGGGCCTCGCCGGCGACCAGCCGCTCGCTGGCCGATTCCAGCTCGGCGATCCGGTCGCGCAGCTGCTCCTCGCTGGCCGCCTGACGCTGACTGCCTGATTCGATCTCGGTCAGGCGATGGCGCAGCTGCGTTTCGCTCGCTGCCAGTTGCTGATTGCCCGATTCGATTTCGCTGATCTGCTTACGCAGCTGCGCCTCGCTAGCGGTCAACTGCTGATTGGCTGCCTCGAGTTCTGCGATCTGGTTACGCAAGCGCGTCTGCGCCTGCTGATTGCGCTCCGTCGCCATCGCCAACGTCTGCTGGGCGCGCTCCAACGCCTGTGCGTTGCGAGCGGCCGCTTCATCGAGCGCTGGAATCGGCAGAGTGGTGGCGGATGCTGCAGGCACCGCGGTCGTCGATGAGGATCGCGCCGAGGCCGTTACATTCGCCGGCGCCGCGGCGCCGAGCAGCTCGTCGATCACTTCGGCCAGCGCATCCGGTTGCTCGCTGCGCGCCAGGAATTTCTCCGCACCCAGCTCCAGCGCAAAGCGCTCGTACTTGGGATCGTCATGGCGGCGTGTATAGAAGACGAACGGAATGGCCTGCAGCCGCTCGTCCTGCTTCCATTTGCGGCACAGGGCGAAGCCATCCATGCGCGGCAGGACGATGTCGGACACGACGGCATGCGGCGGCTCGCGCCGGGCCGCGTCCAGAGCGGCCAGACCGTTTGCTGCCTTGACGATGCGATGCCCGCGACTGGTCAGTAATTGCTCGAGCGCTGTCTGCTCCGATTCGCGCTCGTAGGCAACGAGAATGACACCCATGCGTTGCTTGCTCCTGGCCCCCGCCGGAGTATGCCGATTGGGCACTTCGTTGGCACGATTAAGGTGAATTCCCGGCCCGCAAAGGGAGACCTGGAGCACATTCGCCGACCGGCGATTCGCTACGCACCCAGCTCAGCGGCCATGCGCTGCCGCAGCTTCGCATCGGGCATGGGGCCGAAGCCGGCCTTGAGGTTGTCCTGCATGTGCCCGACGCGCGAAGTCGCCGGGATGACACAGGTCACGGCCGGGTGCGAGACGATGTACTTGAGGAAAAACTGGGCCCAGCTGGTGCAGCCGATCTCCCGGGCATAGCCGGGGAGCTTGCGGCCGCGCACCTGCGTGAACAGTTCCCCCTCCTCGAACGGGCGATTCACCAGCACCGCGATGCCATGCTCCTGGCAGTACGGCAGCAACCGGCGCTCTGCGTCCGGCGTGGCGAGCGAATAGTTGAGCTGCACGAAATCGAACGATTCGGCGCGCAGCACCCGTTCCAGATCGGCATGCGCCGCTACGGTGTAGTGAGTGATGCCGGTGTAACGCACCCGGCCCTCGTCCTTCAGACCGCGCAGCGTGGCAGTGTGGGTTTTCCAGTCGAGCAGGTTGTGGATCTGCAGCAGATCGAGACGCTTCGTACGCAGCAACTCGAAGGAGCGCTCGATCTGCGCGATGCCCTGCTGCAATCCGTCGACCCAGACCTTGGTGGCAAGAAAAGTACTGCCCTGCTTGTGTAACTGCGCCACCAAGTCGCCGGTGACGGCCTCGGCGCGGCCGTACATGGGCGAGCTGTCGATGAGTTTCGCGCCGGCGGCGTAGAAAGCATCCAGCACTTCGAGCAGCGGCGCGCGATCCGCCGTGCTCTGACCGACATCGAACGTATTCCAGGTGCCCATGCCGATGACGGGCAATGACTCGCGGCCGCCCGATGCTGGAATCGCACGGCGCACCATCTCGCGGTGCTTTGCACCGGCCGCGCCGGCTTGTGTCGATGAAAGCGTCATACCCGCTGCGATCGCAGTCTGTTGCAGAAACATCCGACGCGTGATGCGGCTCATAGCCGATACGACCGCAGCGCTGCGGGCTTCGTTCCCGGGTCGGCCGCGTAATCCCTGCATGCTCGTCGAAACGGCGCGGCGACGACCCGCATGAATCGCCTCAGCCCAGCGCCTTGTTCACCCGCATCCAGTACTGGCCCAGCATCGACACCTGCTCGGTGAACAGCTTGAAGTCCACCGGTTTGACGATGTAGCTGTTGGCGTGCTTCTCGTAGCTGCGCGCCATGTCCGCTTCCTCGTCGGAAGAGGACATGATGACGATCGGAATCGAGCGCAGCAGCGGATCGGACTTGATACGCGCCAGCACGTCCAGGCCGTCGATCTTGGGCATGTGCAGGTCCAGCAGCATCAGGCGCGGATTGCCGGCTGGGCGCTGCGCGTACGGACCCTTGCGCAGCAGATAGTCGAGCGCTGCTTCGCCGTCCTGCACCCAGACCACGTTGCGACTGATGCCGCCCAGGTCCAGCGCGCGGGTGGTCAACTCGGCATCGGTGGCGTTGTCATCGGCCAGCAGCACGTAACCGGAATTCGTCATTGGACACCTGCCAGAACGATCACAAACCCATACTCCCGCGCGATCTCGCGCAAGTGTTCGAAGCGGCCCGACTTGCCGCCGTGACCCGCTTCCATGTTGACGTGCAGCAACACCGGATGGCTATCAGTCTTTACCTCCCGCAGGCGTGCGACCCACTTGGCAGGCTCGTAATACTGCACCTGACTGTCCCACAAGCCGGTGGTGACCAGCAGCGGCGGGTAAGGCTGAGCACGCACATTGTCGTACGGCGAATACGCCAGCATCTGTCGATAGAACGCCGGCTGGCTGGGATCGCCCCACTCGTCGTACTCCAGCGTGGTGAGGGGAATGCTCTCATCCAGCATGGTCGTCACCACGTCGACGAAGGGCACGCTGGCGATCGCGCCGCCGTACCGTTCGGCGGCGTCATTCAGAACGGCGCCGATCAGCAGTCCGCCGGCGCTACCGCCAGATGCATAGATGCGCCCGCGCGATGCATAGCGCTTCGCGATCAAGAAATCCGTAGCGTCGATGAAGTCGTTGAAGGTGTTCGGCTTGTTGAGCAGCCGGCCAGCGTCGTACCAGCGCCGGCCCATCTCCTGACCGCCGCGCACGTGGGCGACGGCGTAGATGAAACCGCGATCCAGCAACGACAGTCGCGATGAGCTGAACATCGGATCGATGCAGTGCCCGTAGGCGCCGTAACCGTACAAGTACAGCGGCGCACTGCCGTCGCGCGGCGTGTCCTTGCGATACACCATCGAGATCGGAATCCGTTCGCCGTCGCGCGCCGGCGCCCACAGGAATTCGCTGGCGTACTCAGCGGGATCGAAATCGCCGAGCACCGGCTCGCGCTTCAGCAGCGTGCGCTCGCCCGTGCGGATGTCGTACTCGTACGTCGATGTCGGCGTGGTCAACGACGTGTAGCTGTAACGCAGCTGGGTCGAATCCATTTCCGGATTCGCTCCGAGGTACATGGTGTAAGCCGGATCGTCCGCTATCAGGTGTTGCGCCGCGCCGCCCCAGCGCTGCACGCGAATCTTGCGCAAGCCGCCCGAACGCTCGCTGACGGCGAGAAAGTCGCGGAACACTTCGAAGTCGTGAATGAAGACTTCACTGTCGTGCTGCACGACGTCCAGCCATCGATCGCGCTGCCCGTACTTCTCGACGCTGGCGGCATCGGCCGCCGCCACCGGCACTTCCATGACACGGAAATTCTCCGCGCTCCAGTTGGTGCGGATCAGGAAGCGCTGTTCCAGATGCTCGATCTGATATTCGTGATCGGCGCGGCGAGAAGCGAACACCTGGAATTCCAGCGCCGGATCGTCCGCGCGCGCGTAGCGCCATTCCGAGGAAGTGGTGCTCTCGCTGCCGATGAACAGATATTGCTCCGACTTGCTGCGTTCGAGCACCAGACCGAAGCTCTCGTCCGGCTCTTCGTAGATCGCGGTGTCGTCGACGGCTGCAACGCCCAGGCGGTGCCGCCGCACACGGCGACCGAGCAGCGTCACCGGATCTTTCTCGATATACAGCAGCGTGCGGTTGTCGTCGGCCCAGGCGACGTCCGGCTCGACGTTGTCGATGACGTCGGCCAGCAGCTCGCCGCTTTCCAGATCCTTGATGCGCAGCTGGTACTGGCGTCGGCCGACGGTATCCACCGTGTACGCCAACAGGCGGTTGTCCGGACTGACCTCGTAGCTGCCGAGTTGGAAGAATGCGTGGTCCTGCGCCATCGCGTTGCAGTCGAGCAGCACCGCGTCGGCACTGCCGAGACGGTCGGCGCGGCGCAGGTAGACCGGATATTCCCGGCCGGTGTCGTACCGCAGCCAGTACCAGTAGCCGCGGTACCGCACCGGTACGCTGGCGTCGTCCTGCTTCAGCCTGCCGAGAATCTCCCGGTACAGCCCGTCGATCAAAGGCTGTGATGGCGCCAGAACCGCCGCGGTGTACTCGTTCTCTGCCCGCAAATGCGCCAGAACCTGCGGGTCTGAACGCGTGTCGTCACGCAGCCAGTAGTACGGGTCTTCGCGCGAGCCGTTGGGCGACTCGACCCGGTAAGGGCGCTTGGTGGGCTGCGGAGGGGTGGGTACGGAGGTCACGGCAGGCGCTGAAACGTTTGTTATTGGGCGGCCCCTCGGGGGACGGTGGACCGAAAACAGCTGCCGGCTTATAGCCCGCCGCGCGCGCGGCCGTAAATACAGGAGTCCCTGCAAAAAACTTCCGGGAGAAGTGTTTGACGTCGCGCCAGCGGCGGCCCGGAGGGTGGCTGCCAAGGACGGCGGCCACAATTTCCTGGCACCCGCTGGGGGCAAATGCCCGGACGCGGACGCGGGTTCCGGCGCGCCACGCGCGAAAAAGTGATCTGATCGGCTGTGCCCGCCGCAGTTTTCGGCTCAACATTGGCCCTGGCGGTCCCAAGAGCCTGCTGCAAAGCGGCACCCAAGGGCCGGGGGAAAGAGCGAGCTACGGTGGAACGGCGCGGGACGGCGCTGCGATTTCTGGGGCCGGCTCACGCCGGCTTGCCGGAAATGCTGAAGCAGGTCTCAGTCATTCCACTTTTCATAAGTAGTATTGACAAGACTATGCAAACGCCCAGGAGTGGGTCCATGGCCAATGCTCAGCACCTGCGCCCGGCAGCTGCCGCCGCCGGCGACGAAGTCAATCTGGAACTCGACGATGCGCAGGCCGAGCGCCACCTGGAAGAGGACGCGCACCAGCCGCCGGTGCTGGTCCTGAGTCGTGACCCGGCGCTGGTCGAAACCGTGCGCAAGGCCGCGCCTCGCGGCGTACCGGTCACCCATGCCCCGGATCTGGATCAAGTCGCCGGGAAGTTGCCCACCCTCAAGCCGGGCGTGCTGGTAGCGGATACAGCCAGCACCTCCGACGTAGCCGCCCTGGTGGCGCAGCTGACCCAGCACTTTCCCGAACTGGTGGTGGTCGTTGCCGGCAAGCGCGAAGACAGCGCCTCGCTCATGCAGCTCACGGCCGCCGGCCGAATTTTCCGCTTTCTGCTGACGCCGCTGACTCACGGCCAGACGCGCCTGGCGCTGGAAGCCGCGGTCACTCAGCACACGGATCTGAAGGCAGCAGGCCAACGCCACAGCCTCGGCAACACCAGCGACGGCGGCAACAAGAATTACGTGATGACCTACGGCGCGCTCGCCGCGGGTCTGTTGATCGTGATCGGCGGCATCTGGTTCGGCGTGAAGAAATTCGCGAGCACGCCGGAAGTACCGGTCGCCGCGACACCGGCCGCGCCGGCAGCGGAACAGTCCGGCGTGCCGGAGAAACCCGACCCGGTGCAAGCTGAGCTGGCGCTCGCCAAGGAAGCCCTCGACCAGGAAAAACTCCTGGAGCCCGCTGGAGAAAGCGCGCTCGATTACTACCGCAGCGCTCTAGCATTGGACCCAAACAGTCAGGCGGCAAAAGACGGCATCCGCGCAGTCGCCGACAAGATCCTGGCCCGCGCCGAGACCGCGCTCACCGCCGAACATCTCGAAGAAGCCATCCGCAACATCGAAACGGCGCGCGACATCGACGCCGGTCATCCGCGACTGACCTTCCTCGACACACAGATTGCCCGCGAGCGCGAGCGTCTGAAGCTCACCCAGGCGCAGGAGGTCGGCAATCGGGTTCGAACACTCGTTGCACAAGCAACTGGCCGTATGGAGAACGGGCGACTCCTGACTCCGACCGGTGGCAGCGCGCGCGATGCGCTGGTGGAAGCGCGCCGACTCGACCCGACCGATCCGACAGTCGCACAGGCCATTCGTGATTTGAGTGGCGTGCTCACCGAAGAAGCGCGCAAATCGCTGGCCGCCGGCAAGCTCGATGAAGCACAGGCGTACGTCAACGGCGCGCGGCAGCTCGGTTCGGCCGGCGCAGCGCTGGCCCAAGTCGATCGTCAAGTTACAGAAGCGACGCGTGCCGCGACGACGGCGACCGCAGCACGCCGCCCTGCGGCGGCTCCGAGCACCGGTTCGACTACCGACAACCTCGTCAACGACGTGCGTCAACGCCTGAGCGAAGGCAAGCTGATCGATCCACCGGGCGGCAGTGCCAAAGACGCGCTGGCACAGCTGCGCGCTGCGGCGCCGAACCGGCCGGAAGTCGAAGAGCTTTCGCGTGCGTTGTCCACACGTCTGGTGAACTCGGGCAAGCAGGCAATGGCGGCGAAAGCGTATGACCGCGCGGGCCAGCTGCTGACAGCTGCACGTGAAGTCAACGCGAACGATCCGTCGATCGCAGCAGCCGAAACCGAATTGATCGCGGCGCGCGAGCAATCCAATGTCATTTCCGCGGGACTACTCAAGCGTACCCGCATGGTCAATCCCGTGTATCCCGAGTCGGCGCGCAAGCGCGGTATCGAGGGCTGGGTCGAACTAGCTTTCACGGTCATGCCCAACGGCACGGTCGAAGCTGTCGAAGTGCGCAACGCCAGCCCGGCGGAAACTTTCGACGACGCCGCGGTACGCGCAGTTCGCCAGTGGCGCTTCGAGCCGGTGGAGCGCAACGGGCAAAAAATCTCACAGCGCGCGCTGGTGCGCTTGCGGTTCACGCAGGCGCAATAGGCTAGTTAGCCCCGTTACTGCTGGCCCATTCGTCTGGCGGCGAATGGGCTGTGTCCTTGCCGCGAGACGAACCGCAGGGAGAGTGGTTCGCGGCGAATATTGACGTTACCCTGCGCGACCCCGCGTCTGCGTGCCCGCGCCGTCATGATGCTCCCGCCTGCCCAATCGCTCTCGTTGCTGGAATTGCCGGCCCAGAAGCTGGACGCTTCCGGGCGGCCGCGCGTCGATCTGCGAACCATCGTTACGCTGGCAGCCCCGTTCGCGGCGAACAGCGCCATCCAGGCGGTGCTGAACCTGACCGACACCTGGTTCATCGGCCATATCTCGACGCCGGCGCTGGCTGCCATCGCTGCGGTTCACTGGCCCGTCATCGTCTGCATCGCACTGTTCGGCGGCGTCGGTCTTGCCGGCCAGACGCTGGTGGCGCAAGCCACCGGTGGACGACGCTACGCTCGCGCCGCTCAAGCGGGCTGGATCGCATGCTGGGCCGCGCTGTTCGTCGCTCCGATCTTCCTGGCGCTGGGGTTCAGCGGACGCTACCTGCTGCATCCGTTCGGTCTGGAGCCGCAAGTCGAATCACTGGCCCTGCAGTTCTGGCAGCCACGCATGCTGGGCGCGCCGATGGCGGTGGCGATGTGGGGCGTGCTCGGCTTCTTCAATGGCATCGGCCGGCCGCAGATCACGTTCGCCATCGACCTGATGGTGGCCATGAGCAATGCGCTGCTGAACTGGATCTTCATTTTCAAGCTGGACTGGGGCATCGCCGGTGCGGCCTGGGCGACGAACTGCGCGCAGGCGTGCGGCGTGGTTGCCGGCATCTCGGTCTTCCTGAGCTCGCCGCTGCGCCACCGCTATCGCACGCAACTGATGTGGCGCCTGCCGTTGCGACGACTGTTCTCGCAATGGCGACTCGGCTTTCCGATGGGCCTGCTGCTGGCAGCCGACATGCTCGGCTTTGCACTGTTTCAGTTGATGCAAGTGCACCTCAGTCCGGTCGATGGCGCCGCGACGCAGATCGCCATCATGCTGACCTCGATTGCGTTCATGCCGGCAGTCGGCATCGCGATGGCGGGAACGACGCTGGTCGGGCAATCGATCGGCATGGGCAACCGCGCCTGGGCACGCCGCGTCGGCAACACCATCGTGCTGCTGTGCATGGGCTACATGGGGTTTGTCGGCCTGGCGCTCGGACTGACGGGCTCGTGGCTGGTGCCGGCCTTCGTCTCGGCCAGCGATCCGCAGTCGGCCGAAGTCATCGGCGTCGGCGTCACCATCCTGTGGATCGCCGCCGCCTATCAGTTGTTCGACGGACTGAACCTGGGCTCGGCCTTCTGCCTGCGCGGCGCCGGCGATGCGAACGTGCCGGCGCTGCTGGTGATCGGGCTGTCGTGGTTCCTGTTCGTGCCGGTCGCGCACATGTTGTCGTTCCAGCCCGGCGTGGGCTGGGTCGACTGGCTACCGCAGTTCGGGTTGGGCGCGATCGGCGGCTGGATCGCCGCCGTCATCTACATCTGCTCGCTCGGCATCGCCATGTGGCTGCGCTGGCGCTCGCGGGCGTGGGAAGCGATCAAGCTGCGCTGAGAAGGCGGGCTTACGCAAGCCCGCCTTTTTGAACGAACCTGGAGGCTACTGCATCGCCCAGGTGCCATCGCCGGAGCGGCAGGCGCGGCCTTCCTTCACGCTCGACCTGCCGTCGCGCGTGGCTTTGAGCTTGAAGTTGCGGCAGGTGCGGCCGTCGGTCTTGGCACCGGCGAGCGGCGTGAGCACATAGGCCACGCGGGTGCTGTCGTTGGTCCAGCGCAGGTTCCGGCCGTCCTTCACCAGCTCCAGGCCATGGCCGAAGCAGCCACGATCGCCCTCGTCCATGTCGCGGCCGATCTCACGCCCGATCACGGCACCCAGCACCGTGCCGACGATGATGGCCACGGTGCGGCCCGAGCCGTCACCGATCTGCGAGCCGATGGCACCACCGACCGCCGCGCCGAGCACGGTGCCGATCTCCTTACGGTTGCAGGTGCCCTCGACGACGCCGTAGTCGCGCGGCCATTCGCGGCCGGTATAGCCAACATAGTAGGGATCGTGTTTCTTGCGCCACCCGTGCGCTGGGGCATGGGCAGGCGGGTCCGCGAAAGCAGGAATCGCCAGCATCAGCGCAATCAATACCGCGAACGGCTTGCTGCAATGCTTGAAGAGATGGGCGCGCATTCGATGCCTCGGGGTGATTCTGGAGCGGTCATCGTAGCAATCTTTCGTCGGGGCGAATCTGCGTCGCATCACAGCGACGCCGGCCTAGCTTCACGCCGGACATGGACTCATTCCGCCTCGAAGTCGCGCCCGATGCACCGGTTCGCGGCCCTTCCGCAGCACCGCCCTAGCCCTGCACCAAGTCATCGCCGTGCCGATATGGTCCGCCCCGGGGGCTGCCTTCCCACATCGCTCGTGCGCAATCCGGCCGGTTGGCGCCGGAGAATGCAAGAAAATTGCCGCAACGCCATGCCGCCGCGACACGGCTTGACGCTCGCCGCCGCGCGCTTCATAAACGCATCCCCGGCAAACGACGCCCCTGTGGAGACCTCCTTGCAGAAAACCTGGACGGAACGCGACGCCGACGTCGTATGGCACGGCTTCACGCAGATGGCTTGTTACGCCGGTAATACACCGCTGATCGTCGAGCGCGGCGAGGGCCGCGAGCTGATCGACACGGAAGGCCGCCGCTATCTGGACGCGATTTCCTCGCTCTGGGTCACGACGCTGGGGCATCGCGTACCCGAGCTCGATCAGGCGCTGCGCGAGCAGCTGGAGCGCATCGCTCATTCCACGCTGCTCGGCAACGGCAACCGCATGGTCATCGAGTTCGCCGAAGCGCTGGCGCGCCTGGTACCGGTGGATGATCCGCACGTCCTGTTCGCCTCCGACGGTGCGTGCGCAGTCGAACAGGCGCTGAAGATCGCATTCCAGTACTGGACCAATCGCGGCGTCACGCAACGTACCGCTTATCTGGCCTTCGGCGATGCATATCATGGCGATACCGTCGGCTCGCTGTCGCTGGGTGCCGGTGGCTTCGGCACACAGATTTTCGATCCGCTGCGTTTTCCGGTGCTGCGCGCGCCGTCGTTTTCCGAGCCGCGCGCACTCGAAGTCGCTGCACGCATGGTTCACGAGCACCGCGACATTCTCGCCGCCGTCGTGGTGGAGCCGCTGGTGCAAGGCGCCGCAGGCATGCTGAATGCGCCGGCTGAAACGTTTGCACAGCTGGGAGCCGCATGCCGCGATACCGGCGTGCTGCTGGTTTGCGATGAAGTCGCCACCGGCTTCGGACGTACCGGCACGCTGTTCGCGTCGGAACAATGCGGATTGCGCCCGGACCTGCTGTGTCTGGGCAAAGGCATCACCGGCGGTTACCTGCCGATGTCGGCCACCGTGGCCAACCGCAAAGTCTACGAGGCCTTCTATGGCCCCGACCTGAGCGAGCGTACGCTGTACCACGGACATTCTTACAGCGGCAACGCACTGGCGGCCGCAGTCGGGTTGCGTCATCTGCAGCTGATGCAGTCGACCGATGTCCTGCGCAATGTGCGCGAACGATCTGCACAGCTGCGTGATGCTTTGTCGCAGCTGCATCGCTTCCCGATCGTGCGCGAAATTCGCCTGGTCGGACTCATGGGCGCGGTGGAGCTCGAAGTCACCGATGATCCGCTGCTGCCGCGCCGTGTCGCCGCGGCAATGGTGCGGCTCGGTGTGCTGAGCCGGTCGATGGGCCCGGTCATTACGCTGGTACCGATGCTGACCAGCACCGCGGAAGAGATCGACCGCATCGTCAATACGTTGGTGGCTGCGCTGGAAGAGGTAAGCGTCTGATGTGGTCGAACTGGGCTGAAGGTGAGCTGGCCGCCATTCGCCAGGCGGATCGTTGGCGGAGCCTGGTTGCGTTCGATGCGTCCGGCCCCGCCGGTGCACTGCGTGGTCGTGATGTCATCGCATTCTCATCGAACGATTATTTGGGATTGAGCCAGCACCCGCAGGTGCGCGCGGCGGCGAGAGACGCCATCGATCGGTTCGGCACCGGCGCGACCGCTTCGCGACTGATCGTCGGTACTCGCAGCCTGCACGTGGAGCTGGAGGAATCGCTGGCGCGCGCGAAACACATGGAACGCGCGCTGATTTTCCCGAACGGCTTTTCCGCCAACCTTGGCGTGCTCAGCGTATTCGGCACTGCCGACGTGACCGTCTTCAGCGATGAGCTCAACCACGCTTCCATCATCGACGGCTGCCGCCTGGCCAAGGCCAAGGTGATGGTCTACCGGCACTGCGACCTGGATCACCTGGCCACGCTGATACGGGCAACGCCGGGCCGCAAGATCGTCGCCACCGACTCGGTGTTCTCGATGGATGGCGATACCGCGCCGCTCACCGAGCTGGGCAAGCTCTGCGGAGAACACTCGGCGCTGCTGGTCATCGACGAAGCTCACGCCGTACTGGGGCCAGAGCCGGACATCGGCGCATGCGAGCTGCTGCGCGTGGGCACGTTGTCGAAAACGCTCGGATCGCTCGGCGGCTGGGTCGCAGGATCGCGCGCGCTTATCGATCTGCTGATCAATCGCGCACGCTCCTTCATTTTCACGACCGGCCTGTCTCCGGCTGACACGGCTGCTGCGCTGGCCGCGCTGCGAGTCTGCTACAGCGACGAAGGCGATGCATTGCGAGCACACCTGCGCACGTTGATCGACATGATCGCGCAGAACCATCCTTCTCCGGTGGTGCCGGTCGTGCTGGGCGAGGATCGTGCAGCGCTGGCGGCAGCAGAGCATCTGTTGACGCACGGCATCTACGTTCCGGCGATTCGCCCTCCAACAGTGGCGCGAGGGACCGCGCGGCTACGCATTGCCCTGTCAGCAGCACATACGTCGGCAATGGTGGAGAAGCTGCGGACGGCGTTGCAGTCGCTACCGCAACCCACCCACCAACTGTGATGAACCCGCGCCCCAAGCAGCTGATCGGTGTGCTCGGCACTCAGACCGAGATCGGCAAAACCTGGGTGTCGGCACAGCTGCTGTCCCAGGCCCGAGCGAAAGGACTGCGCGTTGCCGCACGCAAGCCAGTGCAATCGTTCGAGCCGGGACAGGGCCCGACCGATGCGGAGCAGCTCGCGGCGGCCACGGGCGAGCAACCCGATGATGTTTGCCCGAAGCACCGCAACTATCCGCTGGCGCTGGCGCCGCCGATGGCAGCCGACTTGCTGCAGCAGCCGCGCATCACGCTCGACGACCTCATCAGCGAAATCCGCTGGCCCGACAACATCGACATCGGCCTGGTCGAAACCGTCGGCGGTCCGCGCTCACCGCTGAGCCACGATGCCGACAGCATCGATCTCATCCAACGCCTGCGGCCGGATCGGGTGCTGCTGGTGGCCGACGCCGGCCTCGGCACGCTCAACGCCGTGCGGCTCTCGCTTGCCAGCATCGAGCCGCTGATGGCGACCGTGCTGCTGAACAGGTTCGATGCGGGCAACGAGCTGCATCGACTGAACCGCGAATGGCTGATGCAGCGATATCGCGTGCAGGTGGCGACGGAGATCGCGGACTTGCTATAGCCGCGCGTGGCGTGCCTTATCGCAACGGCTGAGCACGCCGACTTTCACTTCCACACGTTCGCGCTGCTCTCGAAACCGGCGCGCTGCGGCCTGACGATGCAGAAGCGCTGACCGGTCGGCGCCTCCATCACCCACCAGCGCGGAAACCGCTGCACGCGCCTGGCGCCGAGCGCTTCGAGTCGACTGGCTTCCGCTTCGATGTCGTCGGTTTCGATGTCCAGGTGCAGGCGGCTGTCGTGCTCCACCTTCTGCACCTCCAGGTGCAGCCCGTCCGGGCCGGTCAGCAGCTGGCGGTACTTGTCCGGCGCCGATTCGTCGGCCGGCGCAACCAGCGGATAGCCGAGCGCGGCGCTCCAGAACTCGGCGGCTTTCTCCAGATCTTCCGTCCTGCAATCGATGATGAATCCGGCAAGTTGACTCTTGTGCATGGCGGCTCCTGCTCTCTTGGCCCCCTTGGCGAATCAGTTTCTAGCTATTTGGATTCTCGCCGCGCCGCGCGCGGTCGACAGCATCGAGGATATCGCGGACATCCGCACGCGCCAGCATCTCCAGCGTATCCAGGGCGACTTTGCGCTGCCAGTTGGCATGCTCGAGATCGGTGCCGGGAACGTTGACCGGATCCGGCATGCCGATCAGATCCTCGATCTGGATCATGACGATCTTCGAGTTCGACAGTCCCAGGTACGCCTGGATCGCGCGCGCCAGCGCCGGCGAGTACGGGGGCAAGCCGTCTGCCGGCTGCCAATGCCACAGGCCCTGCGCGACCAGGGCATGCATCATCGCTGGGAGTTCCTCGCCCCGCGTCCGATGCACCTCGTCGTGAACTTCCTGGCTCGGATACAGATCGAGCTGATCGCGCAGCGCGATATCGTGACTCTCCCACCAGCCGCGCAGCGTCGGCAGATCGTGCGTTGTAACGGTCGCAAGCGCATTACGCGCGTACTTTGACGGCGGCCTGAAAGTGCCGTCGAACTCCTTCTCGAACAGCAGCACCTTGTAGTGGCTGAGCTCGTACTGCTGCATCGCCACGCTCATCTCTTCGGGCACGGTGCCCAGGTCTTCGCCGATCACAATGCAATGATGGCGCACGCTTTCCAGCGCCAGGATCGCGATCAGATCTTCCAGCGGATAGTGAACGTACGCACCATCGGCAGAAATCAGGCCGCGCGGCACCCACCACAGCCGGAACAGCGACATCACGTGATCCAGGCGCAGCGCCGCCACCGGCCGCATGTTGTTGCGGATCATGACGATGAACGGCTGATATTCCTGGCCGCGCAGCTCGAACGGGTTCTGCGGCGGAATGCCCCAGTCCTGACCTTTCAGCGCCAGCGCATCGGGCGGCGCGCCGATGGATGCGTCGTGCACGTACAGATGCCGGTTGGCCCAGGTTTCCGAGCCGCCTGGATTGGCGCCGACTGCGACATCGCCATACAAGCCGATGGACATGCCGCTGTCGCGCGCCAGTTGCTGCGCTGAACAGAGTTGGTCTTCAGCAAGCCATTGGAGATACAGGTAGTACTCGACATCCTGCACGCGTTCACGCGCGAAGCGATTCACCGCCGCGGACATCGGATCGCGATACTCCTCCGGCCAGCTCGGCCAACCCCAGTACTGCGGACCCTGCAAGCGCAAATGCGCATCAAGAGCATCGAAGACTGCGTGCAGCCGTAACGGCTCGCCGCGCTCTTCCACGTACTGCCTGAATGCAGCCGCACGCGGCGTCGAAGCAGCCAAGTGAACCTCGCGGAAATGCCGATACAACATCCGCAGCGCTTCGAACTTCGCGGCTGCAACGCCTGCGTAATCCACCAGATTCGTCGCACGCAGTTGCGCCAAGCGCGACTGGAAAGCGGCACTGCCCACCAGCGCCTGCGTCGACGCGGACTCTTGGAACTCGGGCACATCGGCAATTGCGATGTACAGCACGTTCAGGAACTGCCGGCTCGATGGACTGTACGGACTGATGTGCTCCGGATTCGCCGGCAGCAGCGCGTGCAACGGATTCAGTCCGATCAGGCCGCAGCCCAATGGAGCCGCCGCAGCAATCAGCGCGCGAAGATCGCCGAAATCGCCCATCCCCCAATTGCTGGCGGAGCGCAGCGAGTACAGCTGCACCGCTATGCCCCATGCGCGTCCGCCCTCCTCCAGCGCATGCGATTCGTGGCAGCGCGTGGGTGGAACAATCAGGCTCGCCTGCCCGGCAAGGCCGGTGTCGAGTCCGATCTCGATGCGGTGATAACCCAGCGGCAGATCCAGCGGCGGCGACAGCTGGCAACGCATGAACGCGCGACCGTCGACCTCGCCATGCTCGACGGCTTCCAGTTCCGACAGCGCCGCAACGCCGGTGCGTTGTTCACCGTTCTCCAGCGTGATCGTCCAGTTCAGACGAGTCGCACCGAGATCGAGCGGAATGCTGATCGGCACGGCGGGCGAATGCTCATGCAGCACTACGGTTGCCGGCAACATGCGCATCCAGCGCACGGTTTCGAACGTGTGAATGGCGGTTTCCAGCGCACGCTCGTCGCTGGTATCCAGGCCCATCGCAGCAAGAATCGCTGCGCGGCTCTCGCGCGTCACCTGCTTCGGCCGGCCGCGGTAGTCGAGATAGGACTCGCCTATGCCGTACAGCTCAGCCAGATGATCGAGGGGTGACTTCATGGCCGGGCTTGCAGCATCGCTCTCTTACATCTCCCGTGCGAAGCCGCTGCGAACATGCAGCGGCGCATCGCCATCGGCCAGCAGCACGCAGGAATGTGGCGCAACCACACAGCTCTCGCCGGCCGCGATGCGGTTGCCGAGATCGTTGGCGCGCCAGCGCGCTGTATCGAACACGATCTGCCACACCGCGTTGGTGACAGGTGCGGGCAGTTTGAAATCCACTTGACCGTCGCTGGCATTGCACAGAAACAGCAGATGGCCGTTCGGTGTTCCATGCGGATCGGTGAAAGCCTGGCCGATCAGTACTCCCAGCGCACGCGCATTGGCATCGTGCCAATCCGCAGCAGTCAGCTCGTGCCCGAGCGGATGCCGCCAGCTCACATCTTTGTGCTCGCGATCGACTTGTCGCGCGCCCTTGAGGAAGGTGTCGCGACGCAGACCCGGGGCCTGGCGCCGCAGTGTCAGCAATTGCCGCACGAACGTGACCAGCCAGTTGCGACGCTCGGCCAGGCTCCAGTCGACCCAGCTGATCTCGTTGTCCTGGCTGTACGCATTGTTGTTGCCACGCTGCGTGCGGCCGAACTCGTCGCCCGCCTGCAGCATCGGCACGCCCTGCGACAGCAGCACCGTCGCCAGCAGGTTGCGAGCCTGGCGCTCGCGCAGCTCGATCACGCCGACATCCTCGGTGGGACCTTCCACGCCGAAATTCCAGCTCAGGTTGTGATTGTGACCGTCGCGGTTGTCCTCGAGGTTGGCCTCGTTGTGCTTGTCGTTGTACGCGGTGACGTCGTAGAGCGTGAAACCGTCGTGACAGGCGACATAGTTGATGCTGGACGTGGGCCGGCGGCCGGTCGAGCGGAACAGGTCGCTGGAGCCGGCGAAGCGCTCGGCGAAGTCGCCGAGAATTCCGGGATTACCGCGCCAGAAGCTGCGCATGGTGTCGCGGTAGAGATCATTCCACTCGGCCCAGGCCGCGGGGAAATGACCGAGCTGGTAGCCCTCAGGCCCCACGTCCCAGGGCTCCGCGATCAGCTTCACGTAGCGCAACGACGGTTCGGCTGCGATCGCCTTGAACAAGGCGGCGTCGGTACGGAAGCGACCGTTCTCGCGACCGAGCACCGCCGCCAGGTCGAAGCGAAAACCATCGACGTGCATTTCTTCGACCCAGTAACGCAGGCAATCGACGATGAGCTGGCGCACCGCTGCGTGCCCCACGGAAACCGTGTTGCCGGTACCGGTGCGGTTCACGTAGTGGCGCTGGTTGCCCTGCTCGAGCTTGTAATACGAGGTGTTGTCCAGGCCGCGCAGGCTCAGCGTGGGCCCCAGCTCGCTGCCTTCCACCGTGTGGTTGAAGACCACATCGAGAATGACTTCGATGCCGGCGGCATGCAGTGCCTTCACCATTGCCTTGAACTCGACCACCGGATCGGCGCTGGCGTACTCGGGCGCGGGCGCGAACCAGGCCAGGGAGCTGTAGCCCCAGTAATTGACCAGTCCTTTGCTCGAGAGGAACCGCTCCGGCGCGAACGCTTGCACTGGCAGCAACTCCACGGCCGTCACGCCGAGGTGCTTCAGGTACCCGACGACTTCCGGATGGGCGAGCCCCAGATACTTGCCGCGATGCTCTTCCGGCACGCGTGGATGCAGTTTGGTGAAACCTTTGACATGCAGCTCGTAGACGATGGTGTCGCGCCATGGCGTTGCCGGCGGACGATCCTCGCCCCAATCGAATGCACCGTCGATGACACGCGCCTTGTAGTTGAACGGCGCGCTGTCAGCCGTGTTGGGCTGCTCGTCGATGCCTTTCGAAGTTTCCTGTGCGACCGGACTCTCGGGCACCGCAGATCCCAGCAGCGCATCGTTCCAGTCGAGCCTGCCCGCCAGCGCACGGGCGTAGGGATCGATCAGCAGCTTGGCGCCGTTGTAGCGCAGTCCGTAGGCCGGATCGAAAGGCCCATGAGCACGCAAACCGTACACGAGCCCCGCAGCGCCGAGCGGCGCGGGCAGAAATCCGTGCCAGACGTTCTCCGTGTGCTCCGGCAAAGCCAGCCGCGCCAACTCATGTTCGCCGGTGGGATCGAACAGGCACAGCTCCACCTTCACCGCCCCGCTGGAATACACGGCGAAGTTGACGCCTTCCTCGGTCAGCGTCGCGCCCAGCGGCTGCGGCGCTCCGGGCAGCAGAGTGAGATTGGCGTAATCGGCGGACATCGATGGACGGCTCGAACAGCTCTCAAGGCCGTGCATGGTGCAGCAAGGGGCGCGGGCTGAGAAGTAGGGAAGCTCTGCGCAGGCGGCGCCTGTGGAGTTTTTGAGGTTTTGCGTTACGGACGCTCCAATCTACTCGTTCTTGGTCATTCCGCGTAAGCGGGAATACACCTGCCGATTCAGATGGATTCCCGCTTACGCGGGAATGACAAGAACGAGTCAATCAGACCTTCTCCAACGAACGCCGGGAGGCGTCGCTATTCCCGTCGCCAGACCATCATGGCCAGCGGCGGCAGATCGAGCTGCAGGCGCACCGGAAACTCGCGCCATCCCTGCGCCTGCGTTTCGAGCTGCGACTGCTGCGAATAGCCGGAGCCGCCAAAAGCCGGCGCGTCGCTGTCGAGGATCTTGCGATAGCTCCCGGCTTCCGGAATTCCGAGGATGTAGCCGTCACGCGGCACCGGTGTGGCATTGAACACGATGATGAGCTGCGTGCCGCCCTCGCCCGCCAGGCGCTGACGCTGGAATGCGAACACGCTCTCGTCACGATTGTCGACTTCCAGCCAGCGAAATCCCTGCCAATCGTGCTCGCTCGCGTGCAGCTCCGGATACTCGCGATACAGACGGTTGAGCGCACGGTTCCAATCCTGCAACTGGCGGTGGTGCGCATACTCCAGCGCGCTCCACGCCAGATCCTCGTAATCGCGCCACTCGTGCCACTGGCCGAACTCGCCGCCCATGAAGATCAGCTTCTTGCCCGGATGCGCCGTCATGTAGCCGAGCATCAGGCGATAGTTGGCGCATTTGCGCCATTCGTCGCCCGGCATCTTGTCGAGCAGCGAGCGCTTGCCGTGCACCACCTCGTCGTGCGACAGCGGCAGGATGAAATGCTCGGAGAAGGCGTAGGTGAAGGAGAACGTGATCAGGTTGTGCTCGTGCCGCCGATGCACCGGATCGAGCGACATGTAGCGCAGCGTGTCGTTCATCCAGCCCATGTTCCACTTGAAGTGGAAACCCAGCCCGCCCAGGTGCACCGGGCGGCTCACCCCCGGAAACGCCGTGGACTCTTCGGCCATGGTCAGCACGCCGGGGAAGTAGTGACCCACCACGCGGTTGAGCTGCTTCAGAAAATCGATCGCTTCGAGATTCTCGCGGCCGCCATGCTGGTTCGGCAGCCACTCGCCGGGATTGCGCGCGTAGTCGAGATAGAGCATCGATGCGACCGCGTCCACGCGCAGGCCGTCGATGTGGTACTCCTCCAGCCAGTACACGGCATTGGATACCAGGAAGTTGCGGACCTCGTGGCGTCCGTAGTTGAAGATCTTCGTGCCCCGCTCGACGTGCTCGCCGCGCCGCACGTCCTGATGCTCATATAGATGCGTGCCGTCGAATTCCGCCAGTCCGTGCGCATCCTTGGGAAAGTGCGCCGGCACCCAATCCATGAACACGCCGATACCGCTGCGATGGCAGCGATCGACGAAGCGCTTGAAGTCCTGCGGCGAGCCGTGTCGCGCCGTCGGCGCGAAATGCCCCAGCACCTGGTAGCCCCAGGAACCGTCGAACGGATGCTCGGCCACGCCGATCAGCTCGATGTGGGTGTAGCCCAGGTCGAGCACGTACGGAATCAGCTGGTCGGCCAGCTCATCCCAGGTCAGGAATGCCGGCTTGCGATGCCAGGAGCGTCGCCACGAGCCCGGATGCACTTCGTAGATCGAGATCGGCGCGCGCAGCGGATTCCAGGACTGGCGATGCGCCAGCCACTCGGCATCTGCCCACTCGAACCCCAGCTCGGCCACGATCGAGGCATTGTCCGGCCGCAGCTGCATCTGGAAGCCGTAAGGATCAGCCTTCAGTACTCGATGCTGGCGCCGCGTCAGGATCTCGTATTTATAGAGAGCGCCAGGGCCCACTCCGGGAACGAACAGTTGCCAAACGCCGGAAGTGCCGATGGTGTGCATGGGATGATCCGAGCCATCCCAGCCATTGAAGTCGCCTACGACACTGACGCCGCGCGCATTCGGTGCCCACACCGCGAACTGCGTTCCCGCGACGCCGTCGCGTGTGTCGGGATGTGCGCCGAGCTTCTGATAGATATGGTGGTGATTGCCTTCGCCGAACAGGTGAAGATCCAGATCGGACAGGACGGGTGAGGGCATGCTGGCTCCTCAGATCACCGGCTTGATGCCCCAGATGTTGTCCGCGTACTCGCGAATGCTGCGGTCGCTGGAGAACGGGCCCATGCTCAAGGCGTTGATGACAGCCTTGCGGGTCCATTCATCCGGGTTGCGGAACAGCGCATCGACCCGATCCTGCGCCTGCGCGTACGCATCGAAATCGGCCAGCACCAGGAAGTGCTCGCCGTCGCTCAGCAGGCGATCGATCACCACGCTGGAATCGGCAATGTTGTCGGGCGTGAACAAGCCCGAATCGATGGTGTCGACGGCACGCTTGAGCTCGGCATTGCCTTCGAGCACGCGGGCGGGCTGGTAGCCCTGCGCACGGCGCGCGACGACCTCTTCGGCCGTCATGCCGAAGATGAAAATATTCTCTTCGCCCACTGCGTCGCGGATCTCGATGTTGGCGCCGTCGAGCGTGCCGATGGTGAGCGCGCCGTTGAGCGACAGCTTCATGTTGCCGGTGCCCGAAGCCTCCATGCCGGCGGTGGAAATCTGCTCCGACAGGTCGGCGGCGGGCATGATCTCCTGCGCCAGCGACACGTCGTAGTCCGGCAGGAAGCACAGCTTGAGCTTGTCGCCGACGCGCGCATCGGAATTGATCACGTGCGCCACGCTGTTGATGAGCTTGATGACGGCCTTGGCCACGAAGTAGCCCGGCGCCGCCTTGCCGGCGATGATGACGACGCGTGGCACGATGTCGGCCAACGCCGCCTCGCCGCCCTGCTCGTGACGCTCGATGATGCGCAGATAACGCACCACCACGTACAGTAGGTTCAGCAGCTGGCGCTTGTATTCGTGGATGCGTTTGACCTGCACGTCGAACAGGGCGTCGGCGTTCACCTGCTGGCCGAGCAACTGCTCGATGGTCTTCGCCAGCCGCTCCTTGTTCTGACGCTTGATGGCGCGGAAACGCTGGCGGAAATCCGCATCGTCCACCGCCCACTTGAGGCGCTCCAGATCTTCCAGGTCGTTTTCCCAGGCCGAGCCCAGCTTCTCGGTGACGAGCTGCGCCAGGCCGGGATTGGCCTGCTTCAGCCAGCGGCGCACCGCGATGCCGTTGGTCACGTTGGTGAAGCGATCGGGCCACAGCTGCGCGAAATCCGCGAAGATGGTCTCGCGCATCAGGTGTGAATGCAGCTTGGCGACGCCGTTGACCTTGTGACTGCCGACCACGGACAGATAGGCCATGCGCACGCGCCGGTCGCCATCCTCGCCGATCAGCGACATGCGCCGACGGCGATCCATGTCGTTCGGATAGCGCGCGCTCACCGACTCCAGAAAATCGCGATTGATCTGGTAGACGATCTGCAGGTGCCGCGGCAGGAGCCGCTCGAACATCGACACCGGCCAGGTTTCCAGCGCTTCCGGCAGCAGCGTGTGATTGGTGTAGCTGCAGATGCGGCGGGTGATCTGCCAGGCGCTGGTCCAGCCGACCTGGTGCTCGTCCACCAGCAGCCGCATCAGCTCGACCACGGTCAGCGCCGGATGCGTGTCGTTCAGCTGGATGGCGACGGCGGCATCGAGCTCCTCCAGCGGCCGGCCGTCGGCTTTGTGCTGCGCCAGGATGTCCTGCAGCGAGGCGCTGACACAGAAATACTGCTGGCGGAAGCGCAGTTCCTTGCCCTGCGGCGTGGAATCGTCCGGATACAGCACGCGCGACAAGTTCTTCGCATCGATCTGCTCCGCGACCGCCGCGGCATAGTTGCCCGCGTTGAAGTCCTCGATCCGAAACGGCGTCACCGCCCGACCGGACCACAGGCGCAGATGATTGACCGCAGGACTGCGATTGCCGGGAATCAGCAGGTCGTAGGCGGCCGCCCAGACATCACGCGTATCCACCCACTCGTTGCACACTCGCCCCTGCGCATCGCGGCTCGCCCGGCAATGCCCGCCGAAACGCACGCGATAGCGGATACCGCCGCGGCCGCTCTCCCAGAAGTTGTGCATGCCGAGCCAGGAGCTGGCGACTTCGCGCTGGCTGCCGTCGGCGGCGATGACCTGGGTGAAAATGCCGTAGTCGTAGCGAATGCCGTAGCCGGTGGCGGCGTAGCCCAGCGTGGCCAGCGAATCGAGGAAGCAGGCCGCCAGACGGCCCAGGCCGCCGTTGCCCAGCCCCGGATCTTCCTCTTCCGCGGCGATGTCCTCGAGATTGTGGCCGAAGACCTGCAGGGTCTCGCGCACTTCATCGATCAAACCATCGTCGAAGGAGGACAGCGCATTGATCAGGCTGCGGCCCAGCAGGAACTCCATCGAGAGATAGCAGACGCGCTTGACGTGCGCATGTGCGACTCGCGTGCGAGTGGCGATCCACCGCTCGGCCAGCTCTTCGCGAACCGCAATGGTCAGCGCATCGTAGAAGTCCCGACGCGTTGCGCCCGCGACGGATTTGCCCAGCGCACGCTCCAGCCGATCGACGATCGCGTCACGCACCGCACCGTGGCGCAGCGGAATGGAGCCGGTGACGACGGAAGAAGCCATTAGCCGGGACGAGCCTCGCCGCTCACTTCACCTCCGACACTTTCTCCGACACGATGCGCCAGGAGCCGGCTTCGCGAACCAGCACCAGCTCTTTGCGCAGCGAGTTCGCGCCGAATTTCTGCACGAAAGTGGCGATGCGGCGGTCGGCGCCATCCGGCTCGACGCGCAATCCTTCGATCATGGAGTCCGGTACCGGACCGGTGGCGACCTGTTCGCGGCGCTGTTCGAGCCAGGCGGCGCTGCCGGCCGAATCGGTGGGCGCAACGAAGCTCGACGAATACAGCGCGATCACGGCGTCCGCCTCGCGCGCCGCCCAGGCCTGCGACCAGCTTGCGACCACTTCCTCCGGCGAACGCGCCACCGTGCCGGCGGAGCGGAAATACGACGGCGGATCGGCCAGGCAACCGCTGCCGGAATGATTGGTGCCGCTCGCGTCAGGAATGGTCAGCGCGGCCGAGCGATCCGGCTGGGTCAGGCCCTCCGGCGTCTTCAGCGGCGCGTTGTTGCGCGCAGCCAGATAGGGCTCATCCGGGTCCACGCAGGTGCGGGACTTGCCGCCACAGGCGGCCAGGGCCGGCAGCACGGCCGCGGCCAGAACGAGCAATGCGAGGCGTCGGTTGCACACGGACATCGGGAATTTACTCAAAACGCACTGAAAAGCCTGGAAACCGGCGGATATTGCGGCCGTGAAGGCTCGAATGGGAGCTATCGCACCGGTGGCCGCTACCGTACCCAAGAAGCGGCTGGCTGGCAAACGAGCTTTGGTGCCGCGCGGTTCCGCAGATTGCCTATTGGCGAGCCGCATCGTCGCGGCGTCCGGGGACGAATCGATCGGGTTGCTCGAAGCGAGCCCCTTGATCCAGGGGTTGGCCTCGCCCGGGTTGCCCGGAAATCGAACCCGATCGCGTTTACAGTCAGCCCGCGCTGGCTGGCCGGATCAGCGGCGCGGCTCGCACCGCACCTCGCTTTTTACGGAGGTGGCGATGAAGCATTCCTCGTGCGCCTGGTGATGCAGGGCGTCCAGTTCCTCGTCGGTCGGCTGCTTGCCCACGAACACAGCCTGCGGCCGCAAGGTCACCACCGACATAGCGAACTTGCCCTGCTCGTTCCTGGCCAGAACGCCGACCGCCTGGTCCTCGTAGCTGTCCACCACGAAGCCGCGCTTGGCCGCGATGGAGAGGAACCACAGCATGTGACAGCTCGACAGCGAGGCTACGAATGCCTCTTCCGGATCCACGGCGGCGGCATCGGACAACGGCACACGCACCGAATGCGGCGAGCTGGAACCCGGCACGACGGCGCCGCCATCGAATTTCCATTGGTGGGCGCGGTTGTACCGGTTGTCGGTGAAGGTGGCGCCATTGCGCTGCCAGAGAATCGTCGCACTGTGCTCGCTCATTTCCGCTCTCCTTGGGACCGCCCGCGGCCCGCCACATTTTTAGCAGGGTTTCGGCACAATTGTCGGTCATGATCCGGCCGAAATCGGCCAGCAGGATGCGCGCATGTCTGCCACAAGAAGCATCGGTGAACGATTCCGCCAGGCGCTGCGCGCCCTCATCGGCGAGGTCACGTGGACGCAGCCTCGGTGGCTGGCCGCGATCACCGGCGCCGTCAAGCGCAGTAACGCCGCCCTGACCCACCTCGTTCGCACGAATCCGCGCCGTGCCGCGACCATCGGCATCGCGGCACTGGCCATCGTCGCCGGTGGCCTGTGGCTGTGGCGCTGGTATGAAAGCCAGCCAAAGCCGGTACTGGTCGCCTTCAACGTCACCGCGCCCGCGGTCACCTGTTATGCCTGCGAGCCGCCGGGCAAGCCGAATCCGCTGATCGTCCAGTTCGCAGCCTCCGCCGCGCCGCTGGATCGCGCCGGTCACACTGTCGACGCCCGGCAAGCCGGCATCGAGATGAGTCCGCCGCTGGCTGGCCAATGGAGCTGGGACGACGACAAGACACTGCGCTTCCAGCCCCAGTCCGACTGGCCGGTCGGTACGAAGTTCAGCGTGCAGCTCGATCGCAGACGGTTTGCAGCCGCATCGGTGCGCTTGCAGAGCCAGAAGTTCGAGTTCCAGGCGCCGCCGTTCACGACGAAGATCGCGGCCACCGAGTTCCACCAGGACCCCTTGGTCGCGGGCAACAAGAAGGTGGTCGCGACCGTGAGCTTCTCGCACCCGGTCGACCCGGAGAATTTCGAGAAGCGGGTACGCCTGCGCATGTTCGATCGCGTATCGGACAAGATCGAGAAAGAACTGAGCGTGCCTGCCTACACGGTGGTCTACGACAAGCTGAAGCTGAATGCCTATGTGCATTCGGCCCAGCTCGAAGTGCCGCCGAAGGCTGGCCGCCTGCAGCTCACCGTCGCATCCGGCGTGCAGTCCGCACGCGGCGGCAATGCGACCGAGGCGGAACTGCAGAGCAGCGTGGAAATTCCCGGGCTCAACAGCCTGAAGATTTCCGAAGTCAGCCTCGACATCGCGCGCGACGAGCGCAACGAGCCGAATCAGGTGCTGCTGGTCAACACGTCCTTCTCGGTGCTGGAGCGCGATTCGCCCAGGAAAATCACCGCCTGGCTGCTGCCGCCGAAGCATCCCGATCCGAAGCTGCAGACCCAGTTCGAGCGCCACAACCGCGGCAAGCCGTTCCGGTGGAACGAATCCAACTTTCGTCCCGAGGTGCTGACCGATGCCAACCGGCTTGCGCTGACGCAGATTCCCGGCGAGCGCGAGCACTACGAGCTGCACAGCTTCCGCTATACCGCCGATCCGGGCCGGCAGCTTTACGTGCGCATCGACCCGGGCCTGAAATCTTTCGGCGGCTATGTGCTCGGCGATGCCGTCGAACGCATCCTGCAGGTGCCGGAATTCCCACGCGAGCTGAGCATCCTGAGCAAGGGCTCGCTGCTTTCGCTGTCCGGCGAAAAAACCCTTTCGCTGTTCGCGCGCAACGTACCCGCGATGCGCATCGAGGTTGGCCGCCTGCTGCCGCGTCAGCTGCAGCACCTGGTGAGCCAGACCAGCGGCAGTTTCGAGACGCCGGTGTTCAACAACTGGGCTTTCGACAGCGCCAATATCACCGAGCGTTTCGTGAAGACCGTAGCGCTGCCCAAGGTCGCGCCCGGCAAGGCGCAGTACGAGGCGCTCGACCTCGGCGAATACCTGGACTCGCAGGCCGGCGACCGGCGCGGCATTTTCCTGCTGCGCGTGCAGGGCTGGGATACCGGTTCCGATCGTCCACTCGAATACACGGGGGACAACTGGAACGACGCGCGCAACGGCTCGCTGTCGGATGCACGACTGATCGTCGTCACCGATCTCGGCCTCGTGGTCAAGCGTGCGGTCGACGGCACGCAGGACGTCTTCGTGCAATCCATCAGCGACGGCAAACCGGTGTCGGGCGCAGCCATCGACATCATCGGCCGCAATGGCCTGCCGGTGCTGACCGAGACCACCGATGCCGAGGGTCACGTCCGCTTCCCGGAGCTGAAGAGTTTCCAGCGCGAGCGCCAGCCGGTGCTGTACCTGGCGCGGCACGGCGGCGACAGCTCGTTCCTGCCTTTCGACGAACGCGGCCGCTCGCTCGATCTGTCGCGGTTCGAAGTCGGCGGCGTGGAAAGCAACGCCGACCGCGGCGCCCTCTCCGCTTACCTGTTCTCCGACCGCGGCATCTATCGGCCCGGCGAAGAAATCCGGGCCGCCGCGATCGTTCGCAGCCAGGACTGGAGCCGCCAGTTCGAAGGCGTGCCGCTGCGCCTGGAGATCACCGATCCGCGCGGCACGCTGATCCGCCGCGAGACCTTCGTGCCGGGCGCCGCCGGTTTCGGCGAGATCCGTCACCCGACCCAGGAGACATCGCCGACTGGCACCTACACCTTGGGCATCTCCGTCGTCCGCGATCGCAACTACAGCGACCTGATCGGTTCGGTCACGGTACAGGTCCGCGATTTCCAGCCCGATCGCCTGCGGATGAGCGCCAGCTTCTCGGCGCAATCGGTGGACGGCTGGGTGTCGCCCGAGGATCTCGAAGCCCGGGTGCAGCTGCAGAACCTGTTCGGCACGCCGGCGGAAAATCGCCGCATCACCGCGCAGATGACCTTGAGCCCGACCTTCCCATCGTTCCGGAATTTTCCCGACTATCAGTTCTACGATCCGCAGTTCGCGCGCGAAGGCTTCAGTGAGCAGCTGGCTGAAACGAGCACGGACGCACAAGGCAATGCGACGCTGGCGCTGAATCTGCAACGTTTCGCACGCGCCACCTATCGTCTGCACCTGGTGATCCAGGGCTTCGAAGCGGACGGCGGAAGAGGTGTCACCTCCGAGGCTGCACAGCTGGTCTCGAACATGAAGTACCTGGTCGGCTACAAGCCGGATGGCGCGCTGGACTATCTGAAGCGCGGTAGCGAACGCCGCGTCAGCCTGATCGCCATCGATCCGCAGGCCCAGCGAACGGCTGTCGACGGATTGAAGCTGGTACGGCTGGAGACACGCTATGTCTCGGTGCTGATGCGTCAGCCGAACGGCACCTATAAATACGAGTCGCGCCGCAAGGAATCGACCTTGGACGAAACCTCATTGGCGATCGCCCAGGACGGTCATACGCTCAAGCTCGCAACCGACGTGCCCGGCAATTTCGCTTACCTGGTGCGGGATGCAGACGGCCAGCAGCTGGCGCGTTTCGATTACCAGGTGGCCGGCGAAGGCAACGTGACCCGCGCGCTGGAGAAGAATGCGGAGCTGGAACTGGCTCTGGCGAAGAAGGACTACGCGCCCGGCGAGGAAGTCGAGATCTCGATGCGCGCTCCATATGAAGGTGCCGGACTCATCACCATCGAGCGCGAACGCGTGTACGCATGGCGCTGGTTCAAGACCACGACGACCAGCTCGGTACAGCGAATCCAGCTGCCAGCAGGGCTCGAAGGCAATGCCTACGTTTCGGTGACATTTGTCCGCGACCCCGGCTCGTCCGAGATCTACACCAGCCCGTTGTCATACGGCGTGCAATCGTTCTCCATCGATGTCGATGCGCGACGCAATCCGGTGACCGTCGAAGCGCCGTCGCGGGTGAAGCCCGGCGAGACGGTGAAGCTGCGTTACAGCACGGCACGCCCGGCACGCATCGTGCTGTTTGCCGTCGACGAGGGCATTCTGCAGGTCGCCGCGTACCAGACGCCCGATCCGCTCGGTCATTTCTTCCAGAAGCGCGCGCTGCAGGTGTCGACGACCCAGATCCTGGATCTGATCCTGCCGGAATTCCGGCACCTTGCTTTGTCGGCCGCGCCGGGCGGCGACGCCGAGGGTCTGCTCGGCAAGCACCTGAATCCGTTCCGTCGCAAGGGCGAGAAGCCGGTCGCGTACTGGTCCGGCATTCTCGATGCGGATTCGACGACACGCGAAGTGCAATACACCGTGCCGGACTACTTCAACGGCACGTTGCGAGTGATGGCGGTTGCCGTCGCTGACGATCGCGTCGGCGTGCATGACAGTCGCACGCTGGTGCGCGGCGACTTCGTGCTCTCGCCCAACGCGCCGACGACTGTAACGCCGGGAGATGAGTTCGACGTCAGCGTCGGCATCGCCAACAACGTCGAAGGTTCCGGCCCCAATGCGCAGGTCTCGGTATCGCTGGAAACAGACCACGGCCTGGAGATCGTGGGAGACGCGCGACAACAGATCGCCATCGCCGAAGGACGGGAAAGCTCGGCCCGCTTCCGGCTGCGTGCACGCGATGAGCTCGGCCCGAGCGTGCTGAAGTTCGCGACCGCGATCCAGGGCGGTTCGGTGAACGGCACCGGCCGGCGCCAGATCGACTTGAGCATTCGTCCCGCGACGCCGTTCATGACGCAATTGACCGCCGGTGTGCTGGAGAAAGGCGAGCGCGACGTGCCGGTGGCTCGTACGTTGTACCCGCAGCACCGCAAGCTCGAAACCGGCATCTCGGTGCTGCCGCTGCAGTTCGCGCACGGCTTCGTCACATACCTGGCGAACTATCCGTACGCCTGCACCGAGCAGATCGTCAGTCAGGCGATGCCGGCGGTGCTGCTCGCCTCGCGTCCGGAGTTCGGCTACGTGAACGCCGAGCCCGGCGCGGATCTGGCTGGCCTGATCGGTGAGCTGCGCGCGCGCCAGAACGATGCGGGTGCTTATCGATTGTGGCCAGGCAGCGATCAGGTGGTCGAGTTCGTGTCGCTCTACACCCAACATCTACTGCTCGAAGCCGCGGACCGCGGCGAAGCCGTGCCGGGTGATCTGCTGGAGAACGGCAACAATTATCTGCGCAGCGTTGCCGCTCGCGACGGCAACAATCTCACCGACGAACGGCAAAGCGCGTACGCCATCTACCTGCTGACCCGGCAGGGTCAGCGCATGTCGGCCGAAATCGCCGCGCAGCGCAAGCGCCTGGCCGAGCGCTATCGCGGCAGCTGGGAGCAGGATCTGACGGCTGCTTGGCTGGCAGCAGCACTGGATCTGATGAAACAGGATCGCGATGCCGAGCAATTGATCGGCGCCATCAAGTTCAACACGGACACGGGCGGCGAGGTCTACTACGATCCGATGACGCGCGATGCGTTGCTGATGTTCGTCGTCGCACGTCACTTCCCGGAGCGGTTGCGCAACCTGCCCTCGCAGGTCATGGAGACGCTCGCCAAGCGCGTGACGGACGGCTATTACCACTCGCTGTCGTCAGGCACGACACTGCTCGCATTGGATGCGTACGCCAAAGCGACGGAAGGAGCCGCCCGCAACTTGTCTATTGCCGAAGTGCTCAAGGACAAGCGCATCCATGCGTTGTCCCTGCCGCAGACACTGTTCCCGCAGGTTGCATTCAGCGACCAGGCGAGCGCGCTGCGATTCGGCAACAACAGCGGCCTGAACGCCTATTACATGACGACCCAGTCGGGCTTCGACCACAAGCCGCCCAGCGAAGCAATCAAGCAGGGCCTGGAAGTCCTGCGCGAGTACACGGATGCGAACGGCAAGCCGCTGACCTCGATCACGATGGGCCAGCAGGTCGATGTACACCTCAAGTTCCGCGGCCTGAAAGCGGACTATGTCGGTAACATCGCGCTGGTCGATCTGCTACCGGGCGGATTCGAGCTCGTCGTGCCCACGCAGCCCGCCGCGACGACTTTCGCTGAAGCCTCGCCGGAAACGGATACGGGCAGTGGCGGTGCCGGCGGCTACACCGGATGGCATTGTCAGATCTGCATCGGCACGTCGAAAGCCATGCTGGACTACGCCGACATGCGCGAAGACCGCGTGGTGTTCTACGTCAGTGCGAATCGCGACGTGCAGGAGATCGTATATCGCATCAAGGCGACCAACGTCGGCAGTTACAACGTACCGCCGGCCTACGGCGAAGCGATGTACGACCGCAGCGTCGTCGCACGCTCGACGGCAGGACGGCTGGTAGTGGAGCGGCCTTGAGGACTGGCGTGTCATGGCGACAAGGTGGAGGCCGCTGCGGGTGCAGACTTTCCCGGGCAGGACGGTTCTCGCCCATGTCCTTTGACATGGAACAGGGATCGAGCAGCCGCTGCGACCGGATCGCCTGCACGTGGAGTCGAGGCGGCTGGCCCGCCTGATCGAGTCCGCCACCATGCTATCGCGCCCGCTGATTTCGAGTTCCTTCATACGGCGTCTCGCGGCGCTTGTGCTATTCGTCGTTCTGACCGTCGCTGCTCTCGCCGCCATCCGATTCTGGCCGCGGGAACCGCTGTCGACACGCATCGCCTCTTCCACCGCGGTCTTCGATCGTCAGGGCCAACTGCTGCGGCTGACCCTGGCAGACGATCAGCAGTATCGACTGTGGACGCCGCTGGAGCAGGTCTCGCCTGAGTTCATCGAAGCGCTGCTGCTTCATGAGGATCAATACTTCTATCGACATTTCGGCCTGAATCCCGCAGCGCTCGTACGTGCCGCTGTCTCGACCTACTCTGGCGGCGCACGCGTCGGCGGTTCGACCATCACGATGCAGCTCGCGCGGCTCATGTACGACCTGAATACTCGCAGCGTCGGCGGCAAGCTCGTCCAGATTGCGCGCGCCCTTCAGCTAGAACTGTGCTACTCCAAGCACGACCTGCTGGAGGCTCACGTCAATCTCATGCCTTACGGCGGCAACGTCCAGGGGGTGGGCACTGCGAGCCTGATTTACTTCGGCAAGTCAGCGCAGCGCATCGGCCTGGCGGAAGCATTGACGCTGGTGCTGATCCCGCAGTCGCCTGCGAGACGCACTCCAAACGGCGATGAGCCTGCCGATCTACGCGCGGCACGCGAGCGTCTGTTCGCCCGCTGGGGCGAGTCCCACCCGAAGACGGCACATCAGTATGTATCGGTCCCACTGCGTTATGGGCGATTAAGCGATCTGCCGTTCGCAGCGCCGCACTTCACAGATCGCGTGCTGGCGGATGCAGCCAGCGGTGCACGGCAGACTCGTGTCGTTGCGCAATCCGATGCGCTTCCGTTTCGCCCCCTGGAAGGAACGAGCAACAACACTGCCGCAAGAAAATCTCGCACCTTCCTCGGCACGACGGCAGAACATGGCACAGCAACGCGCCAGGCCCCAATCCTCGAAACGACGCTCGACCTTCCGCTGCAGCGTCTCGTCGAACGCGTGCTCACGGGCTACGTGCGCGAGCAGAACAAGATCGGCATTCACAATGCCGCGGCGCTGCTGGTCGACTATCGCGACCTGTCGGTGCGCGCCATGGTCGGCTCGGCCGACTTTCATTCCGCCGCAATCTCCGGCCAGGTGAACGGCACGCTCGCCAAGCGCTCGCCGGGCTCGGCGCTGAAACCCTTCATCTACGCGCTCGCCATCGACCAGGGCCTGATTCATCCGCTCACCGTCCTGAAAGACGCTCCGACCGCCTTCGGTCCTTTCAGCCCGGAAAACTTCGATGGCCGCTTCATCGGCCCGATTACCGCAACCGATGCGCTGATCCGCTCCCGTAACGTGCCAGCAGTGGCACTCTCCGCTCAGCTGGCGCAGCCGAACCTGTACCAATTCCTGCACAGCGCCGGCATCTCGCAGATGGCGAGCGAACAGCATTACGGACTCGCGCTCGCCCTTGGCGGCGGTGAAGTAACGATGGAAGAGACGGCCATGCTGTACGCGATGCTGGCGAATCGCGGGCAGCTGTCGCAGCTGCGCCATTTCGCCGACGAGCCGCTGACGACGGGCCCGCGGCTGCTCTCGGAAGAGGCGAGCTTCATGACACTGGAGATGCTGAAAAGCGCTCCACGGCCCGACGATCCGTTTACGCGCAAGCAGGATCGCCTGCGCGTGGCCTGGAAGACCGGCACCTCGTGGGGTTTCCGCGATGCCTGGACGGCCGGCGTGTTCGGTCCCTACGTACTGGTCGTCTGGGTCGGCAACTTCGACGGCCATGGCAATCCAGCCTTCGTTGGCGTACGGGCCGCCGCGCCGCTGTTCTTTCGCCTGGTCGATGCCATCGCGATCAACGACCCGAAGCTGGTCGAGCCGGTCTTTCGCCAACCGCCACGACTGCAGCGCGTCGATGTTTGCAGTGCCTCGGGCGACCTGCCGAATGCCGAGTGCCCACAGACGGCCAGCACCTGGTACATCCCCGGCGTCTCGCCGATACGCATCAGCCAGGTGCACCGACGCGTCTGGATCGACACCCGCACCGGCAAGCAGGCCTGCCCGCCCTACGATCCGGCAACCACGCGCAGCGTGGTCTACGAATTCTGGCCGACCGACCTGCTGCAACTGTTCGCCCAAGCCGGAATGCCGCGCCGGCGGCCGCCCGCTCCCGCAGCGTGTCAACGTGACATCTCGAGCGGTACACCGCCACGAATCACGTCACCCGTCACTTCGGCGACTTACACCGTGCGCGCAACGCGCATCGGCAGTGAATCCATCCCGCTCTCGGCCAACGCCGACAGCGAAGTCCGCAGGCTGCACTGGTTCGTCGACGAAACCTACATCGGCACCGGCGCTCCCGGCATCGCCATCGGCTGGGCGCCGCAACGCTCCGGGCGATACATCGTTCGGGCCGTGGACGATCGCGGCAGAGCGGACAGCAGGGAGTTGAACGTGGCGCTGGTGAGATGAGATCGAGGACGGTCCCGCTCGGCGACCGGCTCTCCCTGGCCGGAATGCGCTTCCAGCACAGCGAAGTCACGGTCCGATAGAAAAGAGCCGTTGTGCGGCGCCTGCAAATCCAGTAATCATCGTCAGTCTGCGCCGGATCCCGGCGCACCCCCGACTCTTCGAGACTGGCCGATGCCCCACGAGACGAAACTGATCGCCCTGATTGCCGCCGGCTTCGTGCTGGCCATGGGGCTTGGGTTCGTGGCGGCGCGGCTGCGGTTGCCGCCGCTGCTGGGTTACCTGCTGGCAGGCGTGGCGATCGGGCCGTTCACGCCGGGTTTCGTTGCGGATGCGGAACTGGCGTCGGAGCTGGCCGAGATCGGCGTGATCCTGCTGATGTTCGGGGTGGGGCTGCATTTCTCGGTTGATTCTCTTTTGCGCGTGCGGGATATCGCCTTGCCCGGCGCTGTCGCGCAGATCGCCGTGGCAACCACCATCGGCACGGCGCTGGCGATGTGGTGGGGCTGGAATCTACCGGCCGGCGTGGTGTTCGGGCTCGCGATGTCGGTGGCGAGTACCGTCGTGCTGCTGCGCGCTCTGGAGCAGCGCAACGAGCTCGATACCGAGAACGGCCGCATCGCCATCGGCTGGCTGGTGGTCGAGGACCTGGCGATGGTGCTGGCGCTGGTGTTCCTGCCGGCGCTGGCGGCGACGACCCAGGGCCAGGAGCTCGACTCGGCGATGATCGCCAAGAGCCTGCTGACGACCACGCTCAAGGTCGCGATGTTCGTCGTAGTGATGCTGGCTGGCGGACGACGCATCGTGCCCTGGGTTCTCGGCCAGGTGGCGAACACGGGCTCGCGCGAGCTGTTCACGCTGGCGGTGCTGGCAATTGCACTCGGCATCGCGTACGGCTCAGCGGCGCTGTTCGATGTGTCCTTCGCGCTGGGGGCGTTCTTCGCGGGCGTGGTGCTTGCGGAAAGCGACCTGAGCCATCAGGCCGCCGAGAACTCGTTGCCGTTGCAGGATGCGTTCGCCGTGTTGTTCTTCGTCTCGGTGGGCATGCTGTTCAACCCGGCCGTGGTGATCGAGCGGCCGGGCGCGCTGCTCGGCGTGATGTTCGTGATTCTTGTCGGCAAGACGCTGGCAGCATTCGCGATCGTGATTGCATTCGGCTACGCGGTGCGCACTGCCCTTACTATTTCCGCCAGCCTGGCGCAGATCGGCGAGTTCTCGTTCATTCTGGTCGGACTGGGTGTCGGTCTCGGTCTGCTGCCGCCCGAGGGGCGCGATCTGATCCTGGCCGGCGCGCTGCTGTCCATCACGCTCAACCCGTTCGCGTTCTCCACCGTCGTGCCGCTGACGCGCTGGTTCAACGATCGTCCGAAGGCACTCCGCTTCCTGGCTCGCGGCCGCCAGCGTATCGATCCGCTGCCGCCCGGTGCGCACATGGCCCATTTGCACCAGCACGCGGTCATCGTCGGCTACGGCCGCGTCGGCAGCGTCGTCGGCAGAGCGCTTACGGCACAGGGGCTGGAGTTCGTCGTGGTCGAGATGAATCACCGGCTGGTCGAGCAGCTGCGCAACCAGAACATACCCGCCATTTACGGCAACGCGGCAGCGCACGGCGTGCTGGACGCGGCTCGTATCGATCAGGCTCGTCTGCTGGTCATCGCTTCGCCGGATGGATTTCATGCGCGGCGCATCCTGGAGCTGGCGCGCGCCAGGAATCGGGATATAGCGGTCATCGTGCGCACGCACAGCGCAGCCGAACTGGCCTATCTGATCCGTCAGGGCGTCGATCGCGCAGTCATGGGTGAGCTCGAGCTGGCACTGGAAATGTCGGACTACGCGCTGCGCAGCCTCGGGGTGTCGGAGGAGCGCTGCAAGCTGATGGTGCAATGGCTGCGCACCGAAGGCAGTGCGCGATCGCCGGGCGAGAGCGAAAGAACGAGCGATCAGGCGAAAGCGGCCAACTCGGGCAGATCCAGCAACGCCGGCAGCTCGCCGTGATCGCGGAAAATATGATCGGCGCCGGCCGCGTGCAGCTTCTCGGCATTGTGGAAACGTCCGTGCTCCTGCGGCCAGAACAATGCCGTGCGTGTGCCTGCCGCCTTGCCAGCCAGAACGTCGACGTGTGAATCCCCAATCATGATGGCCTCGTCCGGCCGACGCTCCAGCGCCGCCAGGGTGGTGAGCACCGATTCGGGATGCGGCTTGTAGTGGCTTACATCGTCGCCACAGACGATGAAATCGAACAGGCGGCTCAGCTTCAAGCGCTCGATCACTCCCAGTACCAGAGCGCGCGGTGCCGAAGTGACCAGAGCGGTCTGCAGTCCGTGCACGCGACAATGCTCCACGACCGGGCGCGCCAGTGGAAACAACTCCGCCTCTGTGAACGCCTGCTGCAGTCCGACGTCGAGCTGCGCCTGAAATTCCGCTGCCGTGAATCCACCGAAGTCGGCCGAGACGTCATTCAGATCACGGAAAAAGCAGCGACGCAGCACTTCCTCTTCGGAGACTGAGATCCCGTAGTGCAGCAGCGATAGCTGGTAGGCCTTGACCCACAACGGCAGGGAAGGTGCGAGCGTGCCGTCGAAATCGAACAGGGCGGCGCGGTATCTCATTCTGTGGCGTCGATCGCTATCAGCGTGGCGACTTGCCGCGATCCGATACTGCAGCGCTTTCGAGCTGCTCCACGAACGATTCCAGTCGCGGCAGCAACGGACCGAGCCGCTCCTCCAGGAAATCGCGAATGGTGTCGACGGTCACCTGCGTGCCGCGTTCGATCTCCATGTTGATACCGGCGCCGCGCTCCTTGATGCCGAACGTGGTCAGCCGCAGCGTTTCCGGAATGAACCACACCGTGAATGTCGAAGCCTGCTTGTCGACCGAGGCCACCGTCAGGCTGGCGCCGTTCAGACCGATGTAGCCCTTGGCGAACACATAACGGATCCACGGCCGCGGCACTTCGAACGTCACCGCGCGGTTGTTCTCCGGGCTTTGCACATCGACGACGCGGGCGACGCAATCGACATGGCCCGACAACGGATGGCCGCCGATTTCCGCACCATCGCGCGCTGCACGCTCGATGTTCACGGCGTCGCCCTGCTTGAGATCGCCCAGCGTCGTTCGTGTGAGCGTCTCCTGCATGACATCGAACGTGGCACGCCGCGCGGCCACGGATGTTGCGGTGAGACAGACGCCGTCGACGGACACACTGGCGCCGACTTCCAGATCCTTCTCCGCGCCTCGCGGCAGCAGGATATCGAACGAGACCAGGCCAGGCAGGCGGTTGAGCGCTTCGATACGGCCGAGGCCTTTGACGATGCCGGTGAACATGAGAACCCGAGACGTTGGACCAGGAAGGAAGCGAGATTGAAGCACGGTTCGCCGCGAAAGCAATCCTTTTGGCGGCGTCTATGCTTCGCTCCAGCCGAATGAGCGTGTCACCGCCTTCTTCCACGACTGATACAGCTTGCCGCGCTGCGCCTTCGACATCGCCGGCACCCAGGTCTTGTCGACACCCCAGTTGTTTCGCAGGTCGTCCAGGCCCCGCCAATAGCCGGTGGCCAACCCGGCGGCGTAGGCCGCGCCCAGCGCCGTGGTTTCCGTTACCTTGGGCCGGACCACTTCGACGTCCAGGATGTCGGACTGGAACTGCATCAGGATCTCGTTCACCACCATGCCACCGTCGACGCGCAACTCGCTCAGGCGAATCCCGGAATCCTGCTCCATGGCAGCGAGTACGTCGCGAGTCTGATAGGCAGTCGCTTCGAGCGCGGCACGCGCAATGTGGCCTTTGTTTGCGTAGCGAGTGAGGCCGGTAATCACGCCTCTCGCGTGATCCTTCCAGTAAGGCGCGTAGAGTCCCGAGAACGCGGGCACGATGTAAACGTCGCCGTTGTCCCCAACCGTGGCCGCCAGTGCTTCGATTTCCGCACTGGTTCGAATCAGGCCGAGATTGTCACGCAGCCATTGCACCAGCGCGCCCGAGATGGCGATGGAGCCCTCCAACGCATAGCAAGCCGGCGAGTTGCCAAGCTGGTACGCCACCGTCGTGACCAGACCGGCCGCCGAGGACACGGCCTTGGTGCCGGTGTTCATCAGCAGGAAGCATCCGGTGCCGTAAGTATTCTTCGCTTCGCCCGGCTCAAAGCAGGCCTGCCCTACCAGCGCCGCCTGCTGATCGCCCAGGATGCCGGCGATCGGCACACCCTTGAGCGGACCGTGTGCCACTTCGCCGTAGATCTCGCTGGACGAGACGATGCGCGGCAAGACGCCTGGCGGAATATTGAAAGTACGACACAGCTCTTCGTCCCACTGCAGCGTCTGCAGGTTCATCAGCTGCGTGCGGCTCGCATTGGTCACGTCGGTGAGATGCTTGCCTTGCGTCAAATGCCACAGCAGCCAGCTGTCGATGGTGCCGAACAACAGGTCGCCCGCAGCAGCCTTGCTGCGCGCGCCGGGGATCTGATCGAGCAGCCAACGCAATTTCAATCCGCTGAAATAACTGGCGAGCGGCAGCCCGGTGCGCGCACGAAACCGATCCTTGCCGCCTTCGACGGAGAAATAAGCAACCAGCGGATCGACGCGCGTGTCCTGCCAGACCAACGCATTGTGCAGCGGCTCGCCGCTGTGACGATCCCATACGATCGTTGTCTCGCGCTGATTGGTGATACCGACGGCTTGAATGTCGCGAGCCGTCAGCTTCGCGCTGGCCAGCGCCGCAGCGATGACCTCATCCGTATTGCGCAGGATTTCGCGGGGAGAATGCTCCACCCATCCAGGCTGCGGATAGATCTGTGCGTGTTCCTTCTGTGCGCACGCAACAACGCTGCCGGCCTGATCGAACACGATGCAGCGCGTGCTGGTGGTTCCCTGATCGATGGCGCCGATGAAGCGGGTCATGGCATGAACTCATACCCATTGCGACATTGATGCAGCATACTGACCCGCGCAGGATACATACACCCCACTCCTGCCTTCCGCACGATTCTCCGGAGCTTCTCGATGTCATCAGGCACTCTCATCAACCGTCGCTTCGTTCTGGCGCAGCGGCCCGTCGGCATGCCGACCGCTGCGAATTTCCGTCTCGAGCAGGTCGAAGTTGCGCCACTGCAGAGCGGCGAGATATTGCTGCGTACCGTCTATCTATCGCTGGATCCATACATGCGCGGCCGCATGAGCGATGCGCCTTCGTATTCACCGCCGCTGGAAGTCGGCGCGGTCGTGGTCGGCGGCACCGTCTCGCGCGTCGTCGAATCGAAGCATCCGGATTTCAAAGCGGGCGACCTGGTGCAGGCCGCCGCCGGCTGGCAGGACTATGTGATCTCGAACGGCACCGGTGTGATGAAGCTCGATCCGAACATGCCGCGCCCGTCGTATGCGGTCGGCGTCCTGGGCATGCCGGGATTCACTGCCTACATGGGACTTCTCGATATCGGCGCGCCGAAGCCGGGAGAAACCGTCGTGGTGGCTGCAGCGACAGGCGCGGTCGGCTCGGTCGTTGGCCAGATTGCGAAGATCAAAGGCGCGCGCGTGATCGGCATTGCCGGTGGTCCAGAGAAATGCGCCTATGCCGTACGTGAGCTCGGCTTCGAGCAATGCATCGACCACAAGGATCCGGACCTGCCCAAGCTGCTGGCGCAAGCCTGTCCGAACGGCATCGATGTCTATTTCGAGAACGTGGGCGGCGCCGTATTCGATGCGGTGTGGCCGCTGCTGAACAATTTCGCACGCGTTCCGGTGTGCGGCCTGATTGCGCGCTACAACGAGAGCTCGCTGCCGCCCGGCCCAGATCGCTTGCCGCTGCTGCAATGGACACTGTTGTACAAGCGCATCCGCATGCAGGGCTTCATCATCCTGGATTACTACGACCGTTTCGGCGAATTCCAGCACGACATGACGCAATGGCTCAAGGAAGGCCGCGTGAAGACGCGCGAGGACATCGTCGAAGGACTGGAGAACGCACCGCGGGCGTTCCTGGGTCTGCTGGAAGGCAGGAACTTCGGCAAGCTCGCGATCAAGGTGAGCGATTGACGGTCACGCGGCGCGCCCGGGTATAGTTCAAATCGCAGCCCATGGAGGGCCATTTCGGGGCATACCAGACAAATATTCATGCAGCGGGCGCCCGCCGGGCGCCTCACACTGGGATTCAAGGTGAACCTATGAGCGCAAACACGGAAGAGTGGTTCCACAGGCATCGGCTGACGGTCGACGAGTTCGAGCGGATGGCCGAGGTCGGCCTGCTCGCGCACGACGCGCGAGTGGAATTGATCGAGGGAGAGATCATCGATATGCCGCCATCGGGAGATCCGCACTCGGGCACGATCAATTTCCTGAACCGAGCATTTTCATCAGCGGTGGGAACAGCCGCGATCGTGTCCGTACAGTTACCCCTGCGTCTGGGCCAATACAGTCAACCGCAGCCGGACTTGATCATTCTGCGCGACCGCCACGATTTCTATGCGGGCAAGCGACCGACCTCGCCGGACACGCTGCTGCTGATCGAAGTCAGTGACAGCTCGGCGCGCTACGACCGGCAGATCAAGTTGCCGCTGTATGCGAAGCATGGCGTGCGTGAATACTGGCTGATCGACGTGCCGAAGAAGGAGCTGCACCGGTTCCGTTCGCCGCAGCTGGGCGGTTATGCAGACGTCTCCTCGACGAAATCGCCTGGCATCCTCACCGTCGATCTGCCGGAGCCTACACAGGTCGATCTTACCCGGCTGTTCGACTTGTAGCCGACGCAGCTATGGTGCCGGCTTGGGACAGGCCGGTGGCCACGCCTCGTCGCCAGTGATGTGCCAGACGAAGAATTCGCCGCTGCGCGCGCCCTTGGTATCGCGCGCGAACATCAGAGAACGACCGCTCGGCGAGAACAGCGCCGCAAGCTCGGTCCCGGTGGCATTGACCTCGGGCCCGAGCTTGACCTTCGTTGACCAGCCAGGGTTCGTGTCATTGCTCATCGCACTGTCGCTGCGATGACTTTCATAGAGCCCGCCGGCACCCATGACGATCAGCGTCCGGCCATCCGGCGAGGGCAACGGCTCGTACTCGTTGTCCACCGTATTGATGGCGGGCCCAAGGTTCTCGACCTGCCAGTGGCCGACGGAATCGGCATGCGCACGCCAGATATCGGTCTTGCCAAGACCACCGGGACGATCGGAGCCGAAGTACAGCCAGCCATCAGGCGCGGGTCTGGGAAACCATTCATTGCCCGTCGAGTTGATCGGCTGCGGCAAACGCTGCGGCACGCCCCAGCGACCAGCGGCGTCGCGTTCGACCTGCCAGATGTCCAGGTCCTTGCGCTTGATGCCATCGGTCGAGCGGGTCGAGATGAAATACAGCGTGTTGCCACCCGCTGCGAAATACGGATCGGCCTCGACGCCATCGCCAGCAAACGACGGCGACTGCGGCGTCGTCCAGCCCTGCGACTCACAGCGGCTGGTGAAAATGCGCCAGCCTTCGAAGCTCGGCGAACTGCGAACGAAGTAGAGATCGCCATTGCGTGGATCGAAAGCGGCGTGCGATTCGTACTGCGGACTCGAAATACCGGCAGGCGTCCAGGGCACCACGCGCAAGGCTGGACGATCAGCCGCCGTTGCAGCAGTCGCGACCAGCGCTGAAAACGCCAGGAGAACAGCAGGACGGATCTGACGAATCATTCGCGGCTCCTGCGCCGGGAAGATACCGCTTTATTCAGTATCCTGCGCGGTCGCGCAAGAGTGTAAGGACTCCAGTGCTCAAGACACCGACGCGTAAGCGGGGCTGCCGCTACCGTGGACGAACACTGTCCGCGCGAAATCACCGACCGGCAGCGGCGTCGCGAAGTAGTAGCCCTGCAGCTCGTCGCAATGATTGCTGCGCAGGAACTCGAGCTGTTGCTCGGTCTCCACGCCTTCGGCGACCACCTTCAGCCCCAGGTTGTGGCCCAGGGCAATGATGGTGCGCACGATGGTCGCGTCGTCCACATCGGTGGCGATGTCCTGCACGAAGGAGCGGTCCACCTTGAGCCGATCCACCGGCAGACGTTTCAGGTAGCTCAAGGACGAATAACCGGTGCCGAAGTCGTCCAGCGA